>Ga0172381_10000902_pt1 | contig 37013 bp, 39 predicted proteins | sample Leawel6488metaG_FD_119754 | JGI IMG/M metagenome (GOLD analysis project Ga0172381, IMG submission 119754) | Leachate microbial communities from a municipal landfill in Southern Ontario, Canada - Leachate well 64-88 metaG | ecosystem: Engineered > Solid waste > Landfill > Unclassified | place... | reverse complement strand
GAACCCGCGACAACTGCCTTGGCAAGGCAGTGCTCTACCAACTGAGCTACTCCCGCAAATATTGTTCCGCTTTCCTACCGGAAAAGCGGCACTTGTTACCGCATAAAAATCATCTTTTTGTTTCTTTGTCTTAAACCAGAACCTCTTGCGTATCTTTGATACGCGGAGGAACCTGTTTTAAACCATATAAACTAAAAATCTTAATTTTTCTGCTGCCAAAATTTTCTGTTTTAATTAAGTTGTAATAGTGCGATTTTTCACATTCAAATTATATGCTAAAATGCTGTCATTTGAATTGGCAATTTAGGAAAGCGATTTTTCTGTTGCCAAAATTTTCTGGTAAGTTTAAGTTGTAATTGTGCTTATGTTGTTTTATGATTTGGGGTTATAAAGCAATTTTGCTTTGCAACCTGCAAAGCAAAATTTAAATGGTGCGGCTGAAGAGACTCGAACTCCCATGTCTATGACACCAGATCCTAAGTCTGGCGCGTCTGCCATTCCGCCACAGCCGCATACATTTTAAGCAGACTGCCAAGTGGTGGCCCATCCGCGACTTGAACGCGGGACACCTTGATTAAAAGTCAAGTGCTCTACCAACTGAGCTAATGGACCATAAAAATCTTACTAATTGTAATTGTGCGGAGTCATTTTGTCAAGTACTAAATTAAAAATAATTATTTTTTATTTAATTTATACCAACATTGTTTATTAAAAAATATTATGGTTTATATTTTTGATTTTTTTGTAAAATCAAAAATTGGCTGGGGTGGCTGGATTTGAACCAACGCATGCAAGAATCAAAATCTTGTGCCTTACCGCTTGGCGACACCCCAACGGAAAACTGCATTAAATTGGGGTGGGTAAAGGGGATCGAACCCATGACCTCCGGAATCACAATCTGGCGCTCTACCAACTAAGCTATACCCACCAAAAAAATGCAGTTTGGTGTGCCTGAAGGGACTTGGACCCCTGACCCACGCCTTAGAAGGGCGTTGCTCTATCCAGCTGAGCTACAGGCACATAATATGGAGCGGGTGAAGGGAATCGGACCCTCGCGGCCAGCTTGGAAGGCTGGCACTCTACCACTGAGCTACACCCGCACTTAAATTCTCATTCTGCTCAACGCTTTACAATAATAACATAACAAGCCTTTGTTGTCAATAAGAAAGTTAAAAAAATTGTCATTATAATAAGCGATTTTTATGCGTTAAATGGTTTATGACAACATAAAATATAATTTAAAATTTATGTGTTTTAACAATGCTTTATTGTATGTTAAATGCCTATTTACAAATTTTATATATTGTGTTAAAATAATTTAGGAGTTTTAGTTAATGAAAGTTTTAAGTAGCAAAGAAATGTTAGAAAAATTAGAAGAATTTTATCCTATAATTTTAAAAACTTCTACCGTAATAAAAAATAACACAAATAAAAATAATTTTAGATTTGCTTTTGATAGTGATGGCAATTTGTTTTATATGACAAATAAAATAAAAAAATTTAAACATTGTGGCGTTGGAGATATATCAGCATATAAATTTGAATTAATTAATAACCGCTATTATGAAATAAAAATAGGAAATTTAAGGTATCAATATGATAAAACGTTGGCAATCGAATCCAAACTATTATTTATAAGGGATAATTTTGTAAATAACGATTATCAAAATAAATCGGTAGGCAGTTACTGGCTCAAATTTTTTGAAGAAATAGCACATCATTTATCATTAACATTACTTGGTGGCAATTTTTGTCCGCATAATGGAATAACAGAGGAAAACTTGAAAAAATATTATGAAAAAAACGGATTTAATGTTTATGTTGATGAGAATAATGATAAAAAAATAATTAAAAAGATTAACGAAGAAACCATATGTAAAATAAAAGAAAATTCACTGAATTATAGGGATTTTATAATATATGAGTCTATTGTAAAGTTTGGTAAACAACAAGATTTAGCACAAGAAATATAACTAAAATACATAATTAAAAACACAACTACAATCGAAATGATTGTAGTTGTGTTTTTATTTGGCTGGGGAGGTAAGATTTGAACTCACGCATGCGGGAATCAGAATCCCGAGCCTTACCGCTTGGCGACTCCCCAATAGTTAACGATAAATATATTATCATTATTTAATGTTTTTGTCAATACATATAAAACGCTGAATATTGGTAATTAAAACTACATTATATATTGATTAAGACAAAATATTGTGTTAAAATAAACAATCTATATTAGGAGAAAATTATGAAAGTAATTGAGGTTAAAAACTTAACCAAAGAGTTTAAAGTAAAAAAGCGTGTAAAAGGTTTTTTTAACAGACTAAAAAATTATTTTGCACCACAATATAGTATTATTAAAGCGGTTGATGATATATCTTTTAGCGTTGAAGAGGGTGAGTCGCTTGCTTTTATAGGTCCAAATGGAGCCGGTAAATCTACTACAATAAAAATGCTGACAGGTATTTTATACCCTACTTGCGGAGAAATTTGTGTACTTGGCAAAGATCCAACAAAACAAAGAATTAAACTATCTTATGAAATTGGTTCGGTGATAGGGCAAAAGGAGCAACTGTGGATTCATATTCCTGCTTATGATAATTTTAAATTTTACGGTGCTATTTTTAACATACCAAAGGATAAATTAGAAAAGAGGATTACTTTTCTTGCAGATTTATTTGAAATTACGCCATATCTTTTTCAACCAATAAAAAGTTTGTCATTAGGTCAGCGTATGCGTTGTGAAATAGTGGCAAGTTTACTCCATGAACCAAAAATGCTATTTTTTGATGAGCCAACAATTGGCATGGATCCGCTTGCAAAAGAAACATTAAGAGATTTAATTAAAAAAATTAATAAAGAACTTAAAACGACTATTATTTTTACTAGCCATGATGTTGGCGATATAGAAGAAGTATGTAAACGAGTAATTATAATCAATAAAGGTAAAATTGTGCTTGATGATTTAATGAAAAATTTAAAATATACCCACTTAAAGAAAAAAGTGCTTGACATAACGAGTAAAGAACCCATAAAACTTAAAAATACCGATGCCTTTACAATCATTAAAGGCAATGAATCACAAAACCAAAATGCTACAAAAATTGAAGTTGATATGGAAAAAGCAAGCATTACCGATGTTTTGTCACTTGTTGATCCAAACAATATTATTGATATTTCAATATCCTCTATACCATTAGAAGAAATTATAAAACAGGTTTACAGAGAGGTAAAATAATTGAATAAATACTGGCAAATATTTAAAATAAATTTTAAAGAAAATTTACAATCTTATGTTAATACCATACTTAGCATAGTTTCGTTTTGCATAATAATTTATATATTTGTAAATTTGTGGGGCTATATTTACACAAATGGCACGCCTGTAATTAATGGTTATACATATGCGAATATGCTTTGGTATTTAATAAGCGCCGAAATAATTTGTTACTGTTCTAGTGGTCGCTATGTTGTGCGTGGTATAAATAATGATGTTAAAACTGGCAAAGTGGCGTACACCTTAAACAAGCCATATAATTATTATATTTATGCAGTTGTTTCAGATATGGGCGAGATTATATTTAAATACATATTTATTATACTTGCAGGACTACTCATGGGACTTGTTTTTGTGGGTTTACCAACTTTTTCACTAGTTATGGTTTTGCCAATAATTTTTGCATTTTTTCTTTCAAGTCTTATGTCTTCATTATTATTTGCAATTGTTGGACTTTTGGCTTTTTGGATAGAAGATGCGACTCCGTTTTACTGGCTTGTATCAAAATTCTTTTTAATTCTTGGAATTATATTTCCGCCCGAATTTTTTCCGTCTTGGGTACAGCCGATTATTATTTACAGCCCCGTTTACAGTATATATTCGGGTACAAGTAAATTGGTTGCAAATTTTTCGTGGGAGCTATATGCAAATGTTACTATAAGTCAAATTGTTTATATTATTATATTTGCATTACTGGGATTATGGGTTTTAAGTAAAGCAGTAAAGAAGGTGAACATTAATGGAGGTTAAAAATAATATTAAATTAATATTTAAATATTTAATATTAAATATAAAAAAACAAGCACAGTATAAAATATCATTTATACTTAACATTATAATGATGATTGCAAACGATGCATTTTTTATTATACAATGGCATATCATATTTTCTATTGTACCATCTTTGGGTGGCTATGGCTTTAATGAAGTGCTTTTGATTTGGAGTTTAACCGCAGGTGGATTTGGACTTTCACATTTGTTTTTTAATGGGGTATACAATATACCTGACATTATTTATAGAGGCAAGTTAGATGTATACCTAACGCAACCTAAAAATTTATTACTTAATATTGGTTGCTCTTCTACTGACATTTCGGCGATTGGAGATATTATCTACGGATTTATAGCATTAATAATAATTGGTGCAAAATTTACTACTTGGCTTATATATTTCCCTTTAATTATTTGTTCAGCGGTTATAATTACAGCCACTCATATTATTTATGCTTCTTTGGCTTTTTATATAAAAAGAGGCGATGCCATCGCAAGTTCTATAAACAGGTCAATGATAACATTTGGCACATATCCGATGACTATTTTTAATAGCACAATAAAAATAATATTGTATTCAATAGTTCCCGCTGCTGTTATCGGCTTTATTCCATCACAAATTATTTTAAATTTTAGCATATATAATCTGTTATTTTTTGTAGGATTTGCAATAATTAGTACGCTACTTGCTTTTTTTGTATTTAATAAGGGTTTAAAAAAATATAGTTCGGGAAGTGTAATGGAAGTAAGATTATAAATTATAACTGTCATTTATTATGGCAGTTTTTTATGTACAAAAAATAAATGATTTTTAAATATTATAATGATTAAAAAAATTTAAAAATTTTTCACAAACAAAGCTGTATGAACTACCTTTTGGTAATAATGCGTAAACAGTGCTTTGTTGTGGCTTTATATCGGTTTTAATTTCTTTAATTTTATTTAGCGATAATTCATCTACTAAAAATTCTTTTACCGCAAAGCCGACTGCTACACTGTTTTCACATAACTGTGCCAGTGTTTCAAAACTTGCCATTTCGTAAGTTGGAGTTATATTAATATTATTATTTAAGTATAATTTTTGTAGTAGCATTCGGCTACTGGTATTATTTTTTAGCGTTGCAATTTTTTGATTTTTTAGTTCTGCGAGTGGCAAATAATCTAGTTTTAAATTTGTACTTGCTACAAAAATATTTGTTACCTTGCAAATTGCTTTTTTTTCATAAATCTCATCGTTTTTGATAGGTTCTTCTAAAAATGCTATATCAATATCGCCTCTATTTAAATATTTTTGTAAGCGGTCAGATATTACCTCGGTAAATGTGATTTTTATATTTGGATAAAGCTTACAAAACTCTTTCAATTTTGGCATTAATACATATTTTATAATGCTTGTAGAAGCACCAATATTTAGTGAGCCAGTTTGTAGGGCGGAATATTCGGAAAAATTTTCTACACCTAATTTAATTTGCTGTAATCCATTTTTGCAATATTCATAAAATTTTGCACCCTCGGCGGTGGGCTTTATTCCTTTTGGAAGCCTTGTAAATAACTTGCCATTTAGTGCTTGTTCCAATCGTTTAATTGCCATAGTTACAGCGGGCTGTGTAATGTATAGTTTTTTGCTTGCATTAACTATACCTTCATTTTCGTACACTGCCATAAAGATTTTTATGTTGTTTAAATCAAAATTTGTATAAATCATATTTATGCACCTATAAAATATATATATTTGAATTATATCATATTATAGCATATAATTACAAGTACCTAAACATCTTTTTATTATTAATAAAGGTAGGTACTAATATGAATAACAATCAAATTGATAACTTTATAAATACTAAAGTTGCCGAATTAAAAAATAAACTTAGTGGCAAGAAAGTTTTACTTGCTTATTCAGGTAGACTTGACAGCGTAGTTTGTGCACAGATTTTATATAAAGCGTGTGGTGATAATCTTATTTGCGTTTTTGTAGATAATGGATTACTTAGAAAAAATGAAGTAGAGAAAGTTCTGCAAAACTATAAAAATTATTTTACATTACCGCTTGTTACTATTTACGGAAAAGACAGATTTTTAAATAAACTACAAAATATTATTAAACCTGAAAGCAAACGCAAAATTGTGGGACGGGAATTTATTAACGCCTTTAAATCTTACAAATCTGAACAAACAGATAAAATAGATTACTTTGCACAAGGCACAATACGCTCAGACATTGTGGAAAGTGTAAAAAGTAAAGATGGGAAGTTTATAAAAACACACCATAATGTTGGTGGGTTGCCAAAAAATTTGGGATTTAAAGAAATTATTGAGCCTTTAAAAGATTTATATAAAACGGACATAAAACTTATAGCACAAAAGTTAAATTTACCTGAGGAACTTATAAATTATCAATCGTTTTCGGGCCCAGGGCTTGCAACAAGAATAATAGGCAAAGTTACACAAGAAAAAATTAATATTGTTAAAGAAGCGGATTTTATTTTTAGAGATGAAATAGATAAAACGGATTTAAAATATAAACTTTTTCAATATTTTGCAATACTTATAGATACTCGTTCTACTGGCGTTATTAAAGGAAACAGAGTTTTTGGAAATACCATAGTTTTAAGAGCGGTTATAACAAGTAATGGCATTAAAGCCAAATTTTGTAAACTTCCCTATAAGATATTGCAAAAAGTAAGCACAAGAATTACAAGCGAAATTTTAGGTGTAAACCGAGTTGTTTACGATATTACTTCAAAACCGCCAGCTACTATTGAGTGGGAATAATTTTAAAAAGGGGGCAAAATATGAAAAACAAATATGTTAAATTATTAAATAAAGAAGTAAAAAGCAGCGATTGGACTGGTTTTATACATTGCTATCCACATAAAAAAGCGTATAGAAATATTCCAAATATTGATATGAAGCAAATTTGGGAAGGGATAGATGAATTTAATCTTTATGTGCATATTCCTTTTTGCGACAGAAAATGTGCCTACTGCAATTTATTTTCTACTGTGCTTAATCAAACAGAAAAGGAAAATATGTATGATCGATATGTTGATAAGCTTATTGAAGAAATAGATGTTTATTCAAAATATATAAACAAAAATGCAAAGATTATGTCCTTGTATTTTGGTGGCGGAACTCCAAATGTTTTGTCTATTAAACAATTTGATAAAATTATCAAAAAATTAAAGTCGGTATTTACGGACTGGGATGACAACATTGAAATTTGCACTGAATGTTCGCCAGACAGATTATCGCTAGAATATATTAAAGGTTTAAAAGCGATAGGATTTAAACGAATAAGCGTAGGGGTACAGAGTTTTATTCAATCAGAACTTGATGCGGTTAATCGTAAAATAGATATAAAAATAGTAGATGACATAGCAAAATGGACAAAACAAGAGAATATTGGACTTAACTTGGATTTAATTTACGGTTTACCTTTTCAAACTAAGCAAACGATTATGCAAAACATAAACAAATTAACTACACTTGCCCCTGATAATGTTTGTGTATATCCGCTGGCGATAAGAAAATTTACCGGAATGGAAAATATTGATAAAAAATATATGTTTACAAATTCGCAAAAGTACGCAATATTTAACAATATTAGAGCAAAATTAGAGCGTTCGGGATATGTTTGTCAAACAATAACAAGATTTGTAAAATCTAATACACCCACATATCAGCAACAGCGTTACGAATATCAAGGAATATCAACGCTAGGAATTGGTGCTGGTGCTAGAAGTTGTACGCCAAATGTTGCTTACTGTATAACATATAAAGTGCAAGATAAGCTAGTTAAATCTATAATAGAAGAATATATGAATACAAAAACCGATGAGAGAAATTATGTAGGATTTATATATAACGATGAGGAACTTAAACGCAAATTTGTAATGCTTTCACTACTAGACCCTGGCATAGACTTAAACGGATATTACAAAGAATTTGGCGTTAAAATAGAAGATGATTTTAAAACAGAAATTGAAGCACTACTAAAAACAAAAATGATTGAATTAAATAAACCTGAAGATATGTATTTACTAACCAGCAAAGGTAGAAAGTACTGTGATATTGCAGTAGATATTTTTGTAAGTAAACAAGTGAGAAATTTATATAATACATATCAAGTAGAATAATTTTTAAGGCGGGTTAAAATGAAAAAAATTAATATGAAACCAAATAAATTCGGCGGGAAATTAATTGTTTTTGAAGGTGTTGATGGCTCGGGCAAAACAACGCTTACGGGCATTGCAAAGCAATATTTAGAAGATAAAAATATAAAATGCTATTGCACAAAAATGCCAAGCGATAGAATAAGAAAAATAGATTTGTTTCAAAATTTAGATTATAGTACTGACATTACAAAACGCAATTTGGTAAGCCTATTTAATATGACTATCTTTTCAACGGGCGATCGGCTTTTAACACTAGATTCCGAAATAACACCAGCATTAAAAAGGGGCGAGTATGTGTTGTGCGATAGATATTGTTACACAAGTTACATAAGGTGCAAAAATAATTTGATATACAAAATATGCCAAAAATTTATTAAACCCGATTGTGTAATAATAGCAAGTGCAAAAGCGGAAGAATTAAAAATTAGAGTAAAACAAAGAATTGCAGAAAAAGATTTATTTTATGATGATGAAAGTGTAATAGAGCAAATAAAAAGATATAAAAGCCTCGCTAAAAAAAGCAATTTTAAAATAATAAACACACAAGATGAGCAAAGCAAAATTAATGAAAGGCTATACTCAATTTTAAATGATATTATATAGTTGTTTAAAAAAGACGACAGAAAAGTAAAAAGATCATATATATTTATTATGTATAATATTAAATATGAAGTTAATTTAACAAGTTTAAAACTAAACATTAAAAACATAAAAGATTATACTGGGTGCAAGTTTTGTGCGGTTGTTAAGGGCAATGCCTACGGACATAATATGGCTGAAATATCGCCCAAAATTGAAAGCGAAGTAGATTATTTTGGCGTTGCTACTTTAAGCGAGGCATTAATTTTACGGCAATTAAAAATTAGTAAGCCAATACTTATTATGGGTAGATGCGATACAGTTTTATCGTGCGTAGAAAATAATATAATTTTAACTTGTGTAAGTATGGAACATTTACAAAAAATTATTGATAATGCAAAAGGGCAAGCGTTTAATATACATATAAAGTTTAATTCGGGTATGAATAGGCTTGGCATTAAAAGCATAAAAGAATTTTTAAACATACTAAAACTTACAGAACAAAACAATATAAATATTTTAGGTTTTTATACACACTTTGCGACTGCATTTTGTGATACCGAATATATGAATTTTCAATTAAAAAATTTTAAGCGTGCGGTAAAAGTTGTAAAAAAACATTGCCCTGATATTTTAATACACGCTGCAAATACCCCCGCTTGCTTTGTAAACAAAAATACTTGTTTTGATATGGTTAGAATAGGAATAGGCATGTACGGCTATGCTGAGTTGCCAACGGGAGTTATTCCGCCAGTAAAAATAACCCCTGTTTTAAAAATATCGGCTAAAATAATACAAATTTATAGTATTAATGCTGGCGAAAGAGTTGGTTATGGCAATTTCTTTATAGCACCTAAACCTATGCAAATTGGCACGGTAAGTATGGGCTATGCTGATGGATTAAAAAAAGCAAATACGGGCGGATTTACTGCTATAAACGGGCAAAAAGCACAAATAATAGGTAGTATTTGTATGGATATGTTTATAGTAAATTTAAGTGGTATTAGTGCAAAGGTAGGCGATTATGTTTATGTATTAAACGGAGGAGAAGAGTCTAACGCAATGACCATAGCAAAACAATGTAATACTGCGGTTAGTTATATTTTAACCGAATTTAATTATAGGCGCGCGGATTTTATTCTTATTGAATAAGGATTATAAAAAACCGCCTAAAAAATTGTCAAAATTATATTTTTGTGTCATAATGCATGTTAAGAGGAAAAAATATGCGTATTATTGCGGGGAAATATAAAGGACGAGTATTAAAATCGCTAGAAAGAATAGAAGTAAGACCAACATTAGATAGAATTAAACAGCCACTGTTTAGCATTATTCAGTTTTATATTCCACATTCTATTGTATTAGATTTGTTTTCTGGCTCTGGTGCATTAGGGCTGGAAGCACTCTCACGCGGGGCAGATGAAGCAGTATTTGTAGATAAAAACAAAGACTGTTGTTTGGTAACCGAAAATAATGTAAAAATGATAGGCGAAAATAGTACAGTATTATGTAAAGATTACGCCAGTGCATTAATGAATTTTAAAGCAAAAAATAAAAAGTTTGATATTATATTTTTAGACCCACCGTATGCACTAAATTTGGGTCAGCCTGTAATAGAAAAAATTGCTGAATATAAACTATTAAATGAAGATGGAATAATTGTTTATGAGCATCTTTATGACAAAAATTTTAAACTAAAATTACCAAAAAGACTAGAAGTTTACGACAGCCGAAAGTATGGAATAGTGGGCATAGAATTTGTAAGGTTTATTTTAGACAATAAAATCTAAGTCTATATGAAATTATAGTAGCATAAAATATACTAATTAATTGGTATATTTTTTTGTGTGAAAAGAGGAAAATATGGATTTAATTATGGAAGTTTCCGATATTACCGGTTTGCCTGTATATTTAACGGCAGGTTCTTACAAATATTCGGTAATCGGTGGGCAAGCGGTTCATATTTTGGGAGTTAAAAATATTTGGCAGTTTGATAGCGACAAAGCGGTATTAATTGTGCAAAAAAATAAACGGCTTGTCATAAAGGGACAAGAACTTTACATTAAAAAAATGTATAATACTGATGTTGTGGTTTGCGGTAAAATATCATCGGTTTCGGAGGAATAGTGACAGGAATATTTAGCGGTGCTACACGCGTAAATATTGAAGGAATGAATATTGAATGGTTATTAAATCAAATGTTTAATAAAGGTATTTTAATAACCAACTTACACCGCATATCACATAAGCAAATTGTATTCTCAACTGATTACAAATCGCAAAAAAAGTTAATTGCCTTATTAAAAAATTCGTGTTATACTTTGAATATAAAAAAAGAGTTTGGCGTACCATATATTTTTAAATTTTTTAAGTCTAGACTTGGGCTTTTAATTGGACTTATTTTATCGGTTTGTCTGTGTTTAATATATTCTTTTATTTTGTGGAATATAAATATTATCGGCAATGAAAATATTTCAGATTTAGTAATCTTAAACGAAATAAAAAGTACAGGTGTGTGTACTGGAATATTGCTTAATAGCATTGATACGGATAAATTAGAAAATCAAATTATGAATTCTATATCGGATATTGCTATGGTTAATATAGGCATAAAAGGCACTAATTTGATTGTGGTGATCAAAGAAAAAATTCCCAAAGATACAGTTAATGTTAATGGAAATTTGGTAGCCGAATTTGATGCGGTTATAACAAAAATTGTAACTATTCAGGGTACACAAAAGGTACAAGTTGGTGAAGTCGTAAAAAAAGGCGAAGTGCTTATTGAAGGTTCGTTTACTAATACTAATGGCGAAACTGAAAGTTGCAAAGCAATAGGCACAATTATGGCAAATGTGTGGTATACTGGGGGAACTCAGTTTTACGAAGAAAAAACAGTGCTAGCACGCACTGGAAAATATATTGATATTTCTTATTTGATGCTACTAAATAGCGCAATGCCAATAAAGCGTGCAACAAACAATTTTTTATTTTATGAAATTGAAAATTCAACGAGATATTTATTTGACAAAAATATTTTACCGTTTAAAATTGTTAAACAGCGGATATACGAACTTGAACCTGTTGTGGTAATAGAAAGTTTTGAGGAGAATAAAGAACTATTAGAATACGAAGCATTACTTAAAGCCCGTGAAAATGTACCGTTAGGCGTTGAAACAATAAAAGAATATACGGTAACAAATAGCGGTGCGGGAATTTATTTTATTAGAGGTTATATACAAGTAGAAATTGAAATACAAAAATTTATTGAGGAATAAAAATGATAATTTATAGTACTAAATTGTTAGAAAAATATAAACTTATGCAAAACATTTTTGACCATGCGTTAAAACTTTTAGGGCAAAGTTACAAAAAAATTGCAGTCAATATTAGATTTGTATCAAAAAACCTAATTCAAAAGATTAATTTAAACACTCGCAAAGTGGACAAGCCGACTGATGTACTTTCATTTCCGCTACTTGCTAATGTGTTTAATAAAAAAATAAGCATTAAAAATTTTGCAACAGATACCGACCTAGGCACAAAAGAAATACTGCTTGGTGACATTGTTATTTGTACATCTATTGCAAAGGCACAAGCAAATGAATACGGACATAGCGTTGAACGGGAAATTTATTATTTAGCAGTACACGGGTTACTACATTTACTAGGTTATGATCACATGGAAGAAAACGATAAAATATTCATGCGCGAAACAGAAGAAAAAATTTTAAAAACTTTTAATATAAGTAGGTAGAATAAACATGGATAATGAATCAATTATGATGTTAATAGAGAGGGCAAAATTATCGGCAGAGCATGCCTATGTACCATACTCTTCTTATCCGGTGGGTGCTTGCGTTCTTACCAAAGACGGCATAATTTTTGGTGGTTGCAATATTGAAAATTCTTCATTTGGGGCATCAAGCGATGCTGGTAGCGTTGCAATTTTAAAAGCGGTGTCGGAAGGACACCCCGAAATTGAAGCACTTGCGCTTTATTATAACGGTATTGATTTGCCATATCCTACTGGCGAATGCAGACAAATGTTACAAGAGTTTTCTAAGTCGGCAACAATAATCGTTGCAAACAAATATTCGCACGAGTCTTACAGAATGAATGAAATTATGCCTTTTCCGTTTGTACCTACCGAAATTGTTTAAGGAGAATATAATGTTTAAATGCGGTTTTGTAACAATAGTTGGCAATCCAAATGTAGGAAAATCTACACTTTTGAATGCGGTTATTGGACAAAAAATTTCTATTGTATCGCCAAAGGCTCAAACTACTCGCAATATAGTTAAAGGAATACTAACAACTGATAATTATCAGATGATTTTTTTGGATACACCAGGCATACAAAAAATAAAAACTTCTCTTGATGAATTTATGATTAAAAGTGCCACAACTGCCGTAATTGATGTAGATGTTATTGTTGTTTTGCTTGATGGTAGTAAAAAAATAACCGAAGAAGATTTAAAAATAGTGGAAAGTTATAAAGGTAGGACGCATAATTTAGTATTAGCAGTTAACAAAATTGATGCTACCACTTTTGAAAGATTGTATCCCGAATTAAACAAACTTAATTTGCTAAACTATGTTAAAGATATTGTTTGCATATCTGCTCTAAAAAAAGAAAACATTGATGAACTCTTAAAAGTATTGGAAAAACTTTTGCCAGAAGGCGAAAAAATGTATCCCGATGATATGGTTACCGAACACTCTGAAAGGTTTTTAGTAGGCGAAATATTAAGGGAAAAAGCACTTCTTATGCTAGACCAAGAGATTCCGCACGGAATTGCCATAGAAATTGAAAAATTTACAGAAGAAGAAAAAATTATTAAAATAGATGCTCTAATCATTTGCGAAAGAGATTCACATAAAGGTATAATAATAGGGAAAGATGGTGAAATGCTTAAAAAAATAGCCATTTCGGCACGTAGAGATATAGAAAAACTAGTTGACAAACAAGTGTTTTTAAAAATTTTTGTAAAAGTTAGATCTGATTGGCGCAACAACACAGAAGAACTTAATGAAATCGGTTATAACAAAAAAGACCTGTAATTTAATATAATATATTGTAAAACTGTTGACCGTATATATTAAGTAAAATTGAGTATAATAATTTCAGGATTACTTAAAAAGTGAGGTGCAAAATGCAAATATTTGAAAATGAAAAAGTTATGAATAACGACCTTATAATGTTTTGTTGGAAATCTTTTTTGGCAACAGGCAATACGATATTTTATTTGCTTGCATTTGACCTTGCACACCCTGAAATTTATGAATCAAAATTAGATGAACAAACTGCAAATATATAATTTAAAATTGTAATTTAATGCACACAGTGCATAATAATATATTTATTTTACATAAACCAAGGATGAATTGAATGGATAATATAAAATGTAACGCCATAGTGTTATCTAGTAAAGACTACAAAGAAAAGGACAAGATAATAACACTCTTTTCGCCCGATAGGGGCAAGTTTAATGCAGTCTTAAAAAGCGTAAAGATTGCAAATGCAAAATTAAAATTTGCAGCACAGCCTTTTTGTTTTGGTGAATTTATGCTTGTAGAGCATTGCGGAATGTATACCGTATCTGGTTGTACACTAGTAGAAAGTTTTTATGAAATAACCACAGATTTAAATAAATATTATGTTGGCGGGGCTATTTTAGAGGCGACGTCCGCTATTGTGCTCCCAGAGCAAATAGAAAGTGGATTGTTTATAGAAATATTAAAAGCCTTAAAAAATCTTGCATATAGTAGCATTAATGAGAGAATTATTTTAATAAAATTCTTTTTAAATATCTTTTCCGCACTTGGTTATAAATTTTCATTTACAAAGTGCGCTTCCTGTGGTTGTAATTTTACTGTTAAGAGATTTTTAAACCTAAATAATGGTGAAATTTGTTGCGGTCAATGTCACACTTATGATAGTATAGAAATATCGCCTGAGGTGCATTCGTGTTTTAGGATAATAAACAGTACGGAATATGATAGGCTAGATAGTGTAAAAATTAATATAGATGTTTTAACTCTTACGCTTAAACTCGCTAAACTATTATTTTCCTTAAAGTTTAATTATGACTTACACACCATTAAACTTTTGGCAGATTAATGCTTTAAGGAGACCCAAAATGAAAAAAGATGTTTTTATGTTTGCAGAAGGTAATGCAAGTATGCGTGATATTCTTGGTGGCAAAGGTGCAAACTTGTGTGAAATGGCAAACATCGGCTTACCTGTTCCTCCGGGATTTGTGGTAAGTTCGAATGTGTGTGCAGATTATTACAAAAATGAAGAAAAATTAAGCACAAAATTAGAAGAAAATATTATTACAGCACTTAGAAAACTTGAAAAAACTTCCAATAAAGAATTTGGTAATCCAAACAAACCACTATTAGTTTCTGTTCGTTCAGGTAGTCGTGTTTCTATGCCTGGTATGATGGATACAATTTTAAACTTAGGTATTAACGATAAAGTTGCAAAGGGCTTTGCCACTTTAACCGGTAACGAACGTTTTGTTTATGACTGCTATCGTAGATTTATTTTAATGTTTTCTGATGTTGTTATGGAACTTGATACCGAAGAATTTGACCGTATTTTGCAAGATGCAAAAGATAAGAAAAAAATTAAATATGACTATGAACTTGATGTAGAAGATTTAAAGAATATTATTAAAAAAAATAAAGTGTATTATAAAGAAAAATTAGGTGTAGACTTTCCGCAAGAACCAGAAGTTCAATTAATGGAAGCCATTAAAGCGGTTATTCGCTCATGGAATAACCAAAGAGCAATTCTTTATAGAAAAATTAATGCAATACCTAATGAATGGGGTACTGCTATTACAATTCAATCAATGGTTTTTGGTAATACAAGCAATAAATCTGGTTCTGGCGTGGCTTTTACTCGTGACCCAGCAACTGGCGAAAACAAACTTTTCGGCGAGTTTTTAATGAACGCACAAGGTGAAGATGTTGTTGCGGGTATTAGAACGCCAGCACCGATATCACATCTTGAACAAGAAAACCCAGCCCTGTATAAACAGTTTAAAGACATAGCACATAAACTTGAAACTCATTACAAAGATATGCAAGATATAGAATTTACTATTGAAGATAGTAAACTTTATATTTTACAAACTCGTAATGCTAAGCGTACAATACATGCTGGTTTAAAAGTTGCTATGGACCTATACAGAGAAGGTGCACTTGATGAAAAGGAAGCACTACTTAAAGTTGATGCTTCACAACTTCCATCATTACTACTTCCACAATTTGATACTGAAAGTTTAAAAAAAATTACGCCTATTGGAAAAGGCTTGCCAGCTTCTCCGGGTGCTGGCTGTGGTATGATGGCATTTAATGCCACAAAAGCAATAGAGTGGAAAGCCGAAGGCAAAAAAGTTGTTTTAGTTAGACAAGAAACTTTGTCCGAAGATATAGAGGGAATGAGCGTATCCGAAGCAGTTGTTACCGCTCGTGGTGGTATGACATCACACGCCGCAGTTGTTGCACGCGGTATGGGCAAATGTTGTGTTACTGGTTGCGAAGATATTCAATTTTCTAATGACTATGTTACATTTAAAGATAAAAAGTATGTAGAGGGCGATATTATTTCGGTTAATGGTTCTACTGGCTTTATTTATGAAGGCAAAATTGACCGTAAACCTGCTACATTACCAAAGGATTTTTTAACAATTATGGAATGGGCAAAAAAATATAAAATCTTAAAAGTTTACCAAAATGCCGATACTCCTACTGATGCCCGCGCAGGTGTTGAATTAGGCGCAGAAGGTATTGGACTATGTCGTACCGAACATATGTTCTTTAAAGCAGGCAGAATAGAAAAAATGCGTGAAATGATTGTTGCTAATACACTACAAACAAGACAAGTCGCACTTGATAAATTATTGCCGATGCAAAGACAAGACTTTACCGAACTTTATCAAATTATGAAAGGAATGCCAGTAACCATAAGATTACTTGACCCACCACTACATGAGTTTTTGCCGGACCTTAAAAATCGCAAGGAAATTGCAGATTTGGCTCAAAGTTTTAGAATGACCGAAGAAAAACTTGAACAAGTTATTAATGATTTACACGAGTTTAATCCTATGATGGGACATCGTGGTTGCAGACTTGCAGTTTCGTATCCGGAAATTTACAATATGCAGGCTAGGGCAATTATTGAAGCCGCTTTAAATGTTAAAAAAGAAAATGGCTTTGATATTAAACCAGAAATTATGATTCCTATTATTTGCGATCTTAAAGAATTTGAATTTGTTAAAAACAATGTAGAAAAAACTGTAAAAGAAGTATTAGCAAATGCAAACGCAACTATGGAATACAAGATTGGTACAATGATAGAATTGCCACGAGCAGCATTAATGGCAGATAAAATTGCCGAACAAGCAAAATTCTTCTCATTTGGTACTAACGACTTAACACAATTCACTTATGGTTTTAGTCGTGATGATGCCACTAAGTTCTTAAAGAGTTATTACGAAAATCGTATTTTTGACTTTGACCCATTCGTTACCATTGATCAAAACGGCGTAGGCTCACTTATGAAAATGGCTTTCGAAAAAGGTCGTTCGGTTCGCCCTGATATTAAAATAGGTATTTGCGGTGAACACGGAGGAGAAGCTAAATCTGTTGATTTCTGCCATAGAATTGGGCTTAATTATGTATCGTGCTCACCATTTAGAGTTCCAACTGCAATTTTGGCAGCCGCTCAAGCAAATATTAATAACCCAAAAAAATAATTTTAAATTTAATTTATATAAAAACACCACTCAAAAATAGGAATGGTGTTTTTATATAAAGAACTATGGTAATTATTTATTTAATTCTTGTTTAATCGCACATTTATATTCAATTTTATTTATTTTATTTTCTAGTTCAATAAGTTTTGTAACTTTAATAGGACCTTTTCTTTCTTGTTCAAAAAAAACATTGAATTCTAAACCAAACAATAATGCATTGCTGTCGTATGATAATAAACTTCTGGCTTTTGTTAATGTTCGTGCGGTAAAATTATCTGATAAACTAGTAACAGTATTTGTATCAACACTATAATTAACAATATGCTCAGTATTTGTGCTGAGTTCTGTAAAAACACCTGTGCCAAGTTCGTTAATATTACATACACCAAATCTAATTACATTAACATTATTAATATCCTTTTTTATAATAATCCATAAATCATTTACTAAAATTTTATCCATTTATAATTGTCCCCTTTATTATTCTTTAACATTATTATAACATATTATAAAAATTTGTCAATGTTGTTTTGAATAAAATCATTAGTAAGTCTGTTGTTGATTTTAATTTTATTTATGATATAATAAATTAATAAAAAATAAATAAAGGATTTTGAAAAGTTTTGGCGAATAGGTATAGTGTAAGGACTTTTTACTTTTGGAGTTTTAATGATAGATAAAGGTTACGATAGCGAGTGGGTAGCTAAGTTAAAATCAAACAATGACATTGTAAGTGTTATATCAAAATATGTACCGCTCAACAAACGCGGTAAGCAGTTTTGGGGTAATTGTCCGTTTCATCACGAGAAAACCCCTTCTTTTGCTGTAAGCGATTATGACCAGTTTTATCATTGCTTTGGTTGCGGTGTGGGTGGCGATGTTATTAAGTTTGTAGAAGAAATTGAAGCCGTAGACTTTATGGATGCAGTCAAAATTTTGGCTAAAAACGCAAATATGCAATTACCCGAATTTAAAGGCGACCCCGAACTAGCAAAACTTAAAAAGCAAAAGGAAGAAATTTATGTGGCTTGCAAAGCAGCGGCGGACTACTATCAATCAAATTTACATACCGAAAAAGGCACTAATGTATTAAATTACTTAAAAAAGCGTAGTATTACTGATAGTGCAATAGAAAAATTTAAGTTGGGCGTAAGTTTGGGCTGGAACGAGTTACCAAATTATTTAACAAATAAAGGTTTTAGTTTAAAAGTATTAAAAGATGCTGGAATTATTGCGGTTAACGAACAAGGAAATCACTACGATGCACTTGCAGAAAGATTAATTTTTCCTATTGTAAATTCTTATGGTGATGTTACAGGCTTTACGGGGCGAACACTAGAAGCAAATCCTAAATTTGCTAAATATAAAAACACCTCGCAGACGCTTATATTTGATAAAAGTAAAACTCTTTACGGAATAAACTTAGTAAAACTTGCGGGGCAAAAAAAACATATTAACGAGATTATAGTAGTTGAAGGGCAGATGGACGTTATTGGACTTCATCAGGCGGGATTTGATACAACTGTTGCTGCTTCCGGCACTGCATTTACTGTTTTTCACGCAAAAGAAATAAAACGATTTACTAATAGTGTTATAGTTTGCTTTGATGGAGATAGTGCGGGGCAAAAAGCCACTCTTAGAAGTTTAGATATTTTAACTAATGAAGGGTTAAATGTTAAGGTAATAAGTTTACCCGATGGCGTTGATCCCGATGAATATGTTCTAAAATTTGGAGTTGAAGGATTTCAAAAACTAATAGAAGAAGCACTTCCATTAAATGATTTTAAAATAAAAACACTTGCAAATAGTTATAATTTAAACGATAACAGCCAAAAATCAAAATTTGTGAATGAGGCATTAGAAATTATAAGAGGATTACCAACTGCCACAGAACGAGAAATATATTTAAATATGGTAAAAAATATTTCTTCTATTTCTATGGATATTTTAAGAAGAGAAATTAATGTCCAAAATATAGACAAGGACAACCAGTCCGAAAGTACATTAGAAACATATGAAAATGCTTATGTAAAGGCTTGTAAATATGTACTGAGTTCACTTTTACATAAGCACAGTTATGCATATATCCCAGAAAATTCGGAATTTTATTTTTTAAATAATAATTATACTGCAATTTTAAAATACATAAACGAATGTAAAATAAACAATAAACAACCAATTATTAGCACGCTTTACGATATGTTTAATGTTGATGAATCGCAAGATATTAAAGATATTATTGATTTTAATTTTAATTTGGAAGAAAATAGCGAAAATGCAAAAAAATATTACGATGATAGTGTATTGTCTATAATTAATGCAAATATTAATTCTAGATTTTCTACATTAAAACAAAGTTATGACTGTGAAACCGATTTAGATAAACGCAAAGAAATTTCACAAGAAATATATAAATTAATGCAATTACAAAAGAAAAAAGTTAAATGACGGAGGAAGTTAAGTGATTAACAAGAAGTTTGAAGTGGACATAAAAAAAATTGTGGAATTAGCACAAAAAAAGGGCACAGTCTCGGAGGAAGAGATAGGTCTTAGGTTGCTTAAATATGAACCTACCGCCGAACAATTAGATGAAGTTATAAAACAAATTGAATCCGAAAATATTAAAGTAATAAAAACAGCCGAAATTTTAAAAGACAATGAAAAAGAAATTAATGAATTAATTAATCAGGCAAATATTGATGACCCAGTAAAAATGTATTTAAAAGATATTGGCAAAGTTCCGCTTCTTACACAAGATGAAGAAGTTGATCTTGCTAAGCGTATGGCAAATGGCGAAGAATATGCAAAAGCTAGACTTTCCGAAGCAAATTTAAGACTTGTTGTAAGTATAGCAAAACGTTATACTGCTCGTACCAGTATGCAATTTTTGGATTTAATTCAAGAGGGTAATATGGGGCTACTTCGTGCTGTTGAAAAATTTGATTATACAAAGGGCTTCCGATTTTCCACATATGCAACATGGTGGATTAAACAAGCAATTACTCGTGCTATGGCAGATCAAGCCCGCACGATTAGACTTCCTGTTCATATGGTAGAAACAATTAATAAATTAACTCGTGTTGAGCGTGCTTTAATTCAACAAATGGGAAGAGATCCATCAACTGCCGAAATTGCCGAAAAAATGGGAATAAGTGAAGACCGTGTTTGTGAGATTAAACGCATAGCACAAGATACAATGTCGCTTGAAAAGCCAGTAGGCGATGAAGATGATAGCACTATGGGCGATTTTATTAAAGATGAAAGCACGAAATCACCGCTTGAAGCCGCTACTCAAACTATGCTTAAAGAACAGTTATTAGGTGTAATTGACACCTTAACCCCTCGTGAACAAAAAGTTGTAAGACTACGCTATGGACTTGATGATATGCACCCTCGCACACTGGAAGAAGTTGGCAGAGAATTTAATGTAACAAGAGAACGAATAAGACAGATAGAAGCAAAAGCACTACGAAAATTACGCAACCCGACCAGAAGCAAGAAACTAAAAGATTTCTTTGAAGACTAAAATATCAAAAGAGGAACCACAAACTTAGTCTTGTACGCACGCTTTTAGCGTGCTAGCAAGCGTTTGTGGTTCCTCTCTTTGACCGCATTTTTGGTAAAAATGCTAATTCCCTCCGCTAATAAGTTGCATACCAAAAATCTTTAAGTCAGGGAAACCCTGACCCAGATTTTTGGTATGCCATTTGCTACCGCAAATGATTAATTATTCCGCCATCGCTACCGCTAGGCGAAATTATAACCGAACAAAGTTATTAATTTAATCCATTCTAAATGTAAAATGTAGAATTGTTGTATTTCGAAAGTAAATAAAATTTTGCCTTTTGCAAAATTTTATTTACAATTGGATTTTAATAGTGTACAATGAAAAGAATTCATAAAATTAAAAGGGAGTATGATTATGTTAGATAACGCACCTATTGACAAAATACTTAAATACCAAGAATTAGACCGTGAAGTGCTAAAATTGGAACGAGAATTATTTGGTAGTGATGCTAAAAAAAATATAAATAATGCTGTGCAATTTGTTAAAGATGCACAAAATAAATCAATAAATTTGGAACGAGAAGCCAAAGATTTGATTGTAGATTATGAAAATCTTAATAAAACTTTTGAAGATAATTTTAAGAAGGCTCAAATTTTATACACACGTGAAACTGAAAGTTTAAAAGAAGAAGAACTAAAATTATTTTTATCACAAATTTCGGCAGTCAGTGTAAATTTATCAATAATTGAACGCAAACTTTTTAATCAGTCACAGAAAGTTGAAGAAATTTTAAAAAATTTTGAAGATACTAAAAATAGCATTATGAAAGCGCGTAAATTACACAGCGATAGTAAAGAAGTATATCAAAAAATAGCAGGCATTAAAGAACCTATGATAAGCAAGTTAAAAAAACAACTTGCAGAACTTGAAACTTCTATTGATAAAAAAATTATGGATAAATATAAAGCCGCAAGGCAGGACCATATTTTTCCTGTTTTTGTACCACTCGCCGCGAATTCTTCTTGCGGGGCATGCGGTATGCAAATACCAAGTTCCAAAATGACAATTTTAAAATCTTCTGGAATTATGGACTGTGAACACTGTCGTAGAATAATATACCAAATAATATAGGAGAAAAAATACAACTTTAATACTACTTTATGGTTGCATTTAATAAAATATATTGTGAATAAAATTTTGCCGTTTAAAATTGATTCTGAATTTTACTTTGATTTATCTGAACAAAGTTATAATGAGGGTAACCTTTTTAAAGCGTTGATGCATCTTAGTAAAATAACAAAGCCCACAAAAGCCGATTTAAATCGGCTATATTTTTGGTATGCAAAAATTCTTTCCGACATGCACTGCATTCAGCAGTCAAATAATTATTATTATAAACTTCTTTCTAATAAAGAACTGGAAAGCATAGCAACTTTTGAAATAGGTAGAAACTTTTTAAGTGGTGGTTTTTTAGAAAAGGCAAAATATTATTTTAAACATTGTATTTTAGTGGACAAATATTTGTTTTTCTCAGAAGCGGCAAAAAAATATTTAGAAATAATCAACCATGAACAGGCTGTGTCTAAATTTAAAATTATAGAAGCAAACACTATAACACTGATAAGTAATTTAAAAACCCAAAGTGCAGAAGAAAATATTCGTATTAATTATAGTAACATTTATAAAGGCGCTGTAAAAAGCATGCTTAAAAGTTTAAAACGAAAAAATTATACAGAGGCTATTCTTTTAGGTAAAGAGATATTAAAAAATTCCTCAGCACAGGATTTCGAACATATTTTTGCCTTATGCGCATTAATTACCGCTAATTTTGAAATCGGCGATTTTAATTTGCTTGAAAATTATTTACAAAGTGCTTTGCAATTAATAAATTGCAAAGACTTAAAAACGCTAGAACTTATTGCAACAACACTATCGGGTATTAGTAAACACTCGCTAGCCAAATTGTTCTTTGATAAAATAGAGGAACTTGCTCCATATGATTACAACATAATTTTTTTAAATGCAATATGTAGTTTTAATATAAAGGATCGCAAAAGTGCCGTAGAAAAAATAAGTAAAGTAATTCTTATGGTAAATAAAGATAGAGTGCTGGATTATTATTTAAATGAATTTAACTCAGCACCTTTTACAGAATTAGAATATTTATATGCGTTACCTGAAAAAGAATCGCAAAAAATAATTCATTCTTTATTGCTAGGGTTAAACGATAACCTAATTGAAATAAACGCCAATTTTTTACTAGATTTGGAATGGCTTTTATTATCACAAAATACCAAACTTGCATTTAAAATTTTTGATTTTCTAATAAAAAATAAAAGCACCTTTAAATCTATTAAAAATTTTATTACAAATATGCTCACTAATGTTTTTATAAATAATCAGGTAAAAAGACAGTTAGTGGTTTATGCTATTAAAAGCGGAAATTTTAATAACTTTAATGTGGTTATAAATGATTATTATTTTAATGTGAAATCTATTAAATATAGCGCTTTATTAGTAGAGAGCGAAGCTCTTGCCAATGCTTATATATATGCACTTGCAAATCTTATTCAAACGGGCAATTCATCGCAAATTAATTTATTAAACGATATTGTAAAAACTGCTTTAAAATCTATAAAAGAACAAATCGATACTAAAAAATTAGTAGTTGATGAAGATAATTTATTTAAAGTTATGCACTATTTAAGTGTGTTGCCAATTTCGCAAAACACAAAAGCCAAATATAAATTAAAAACCGTTTTAAAAAACTTAAAAGAATGCATAAATACATTTGGTCTTAATCAATTTTATGATATATAATATGTATGTTAAATTTTCTATCATTTCTATCTCATGTTTAAAGGGGATTTTATGGTTACATTAGATGATGTTAAAAAAAATAAAGAAGTACAATCACTTATTATGGCGACAGATAAATGTATGCGTATACAGGGCTATCCAAACCATGGAATAAGACATATTGGTTATGTTTCCACCACTACCGAAAATATTTTAAGGCTTATAGGGTGTGATGAAAGGACAGCGGTGCTAGGCTCTATTGCCGGCTGGTTACATGATATTGGTAATTCTATAAACCGTTTTGATCACGGTATAACTGGTGCCACCATGGCATATGGAATTTTAAAAGATAGGTATGGATTACGATGAAATAAATATTATTACAGCCTCCATAGGTAGCCATGAAGAAACAAAAGGAAATCCTGTCAATAATGTTTCGGCGGCTCTCATAATTGCTGATAAAAGTGATGCAAACCGAAATCGCCTTGAAAATATTAAAAATACAGAAGATTTAGATATGCACGATTATGTTAATCTTGCTATTACAAAAAATTTTTTGGAAGTGGATAAAACAACAAAAACCATTAATTTAAAAATTACTATGAAAAAATCATCTTCAATAATGGATTATTTAAAGATTTATATTAATCGCATTCTAATTAGCGAGAGAGCGGCAAAATTTTTTGATTACACTTATGTCCTTTACATTAATGATGTACAAATTAATAATACCGTGCTTACTAAAAAGGTTAGACATAGTATAGAAAAGGCTGAATTTTAATAGAATATATATATGACAACTAATAAAAATATAAATTTAAAACGTGATTATTTAGTAATTGCGTTTACTTTTGTTGGAACTATAATAGGTGCAGGCTTTGCTTCGGGTAGAGAAATTGTTAGATTTTTTGGTAATTATGGTTACTGGTCACTTTTGCTTATATTGTTTGCAGGTTTTCTTTTCGGTTACTTTACATATGTAATGCTTGATTTAGGCAGAAAAAGAAAAGAGCAAAATATTACCGAAATCACTAAATCTGCTTTTGGTAAACATTTTGCTCTTGTTGATTTTTTAATGCTATTTGCATATTTAATAGGTATTGCGGCTATGCTTTCGGCAGCTGAGTCGTTATCACTTATAATATTCCCAAATTTTCCTTCCTTTATATTTTCAATTATTACAGGATTATTATCAATCTTTGTTGTCGTTGGTGGAATTGAAAGGCTTTCCAAAGTAAATTTTATTCTAGTACCTTTAATCATTGTTTTAATGCTTTTTGTTTGCATAAGATATATTATTATTTCGCCAATTGCAGAATTAGATTTTTTACCTGCTATAAATTGGTTAACTCCAATTACAGCAATATTTTTTGCAATGCTATATGTTTTTATGAACATGCAGATTGTTAGTGAGATTATGATTATTTCAGGCAAAAAATCTTTTTTAAAAACACCGGTACTGGCATCAATACTAGGTGCATTGCTTGTTACAATTTGTCTTGCAGTCGTAATATGTGCGGTATTAATTGGTGGGCAAAGCGTTTTTAATTCCGATTTACCTATTGTGGTTATTTCTTTAAATGTTGGAAATTTGGCGGGATACATCTATGCTGTTGTAATGTGGGGCGGTATTTTTAGTACACTAATTGCAGGTACTTTATTAATATCTGTATGGTTGCAAACTAAAATAAAAAGTAAATGGCTTTCAGTTATTATTGTTACTTTTGCAGGATATTTACTGAGCCTGATCGGTTTTGAAAATATAGTAGAAAGTTTTTATCCAATCACAGGTTTAATTGGTACAATTTATGTTTTGGGTATTACAGTCGATTATTATAAAACTAAAAAGTTGAACGAAAATATTAAATAATATAAAAATTTGCTATTGACAATTTTATTTGATTGTAGTAGAATAATATGTAAGATAATTTTGAGGTGAAAAATATGAAAAATGTTGAATTTAATGAAGAATTTCTTGAAAAACTAAAATTGACTTCTGATAAGGCATATATAGGTTTATATAAGACGATTGCAAATAAACTAAATTCAGAAAGTTTAGTAAAAAATGGAAAAAGTTTGGATTTACCAAATACAAGTGTATATACTAATGCTAGATCTATAAGTTATGAAAACAAAGTTAGTGAACTTAAAAATTTATTACTAAAAGCCTGCATTGAAGATCAGACTGTGGAAGTAGTTCGTAAGGGTAATGAAATTGAGATTAATAATGTTACACCAGAAAGAGAAAAAGATAAAGATTTAGAACAATAATTATTTTGATTGTAAATTATTTGCACCCGTCTAAATTAGCGGGTGCATTTTAATTGATGCTTCATTTATTTTTAAATAATTCTTGACACTGTATGCTATTTATGATATATTTGCTTTGAGCCGCTTGAATACGGTTATATAAGTGAGTGTTAAGCCCCACCATTATTCAGCGAGACTGGTTAGAGGAGGTAAAAAAATGTACGCAATTATTCAAACAGGCGGAAAACAATACAAAGTGTCGGAAGGCGAATTTGTAGATGTTGAAAAGTTAGATGCACAAGCCGGCGATAAAGTTAAGTTTGATGTCGTATTATTTGCAGATGGCGAAACCGTTAAAGCAGGCAGTCCAATTTTAAAAGATATTGTTTGCGAAGGTGAAGTTCTTTTACAGGACAAAACTGCAAAAATTTTGGTATTTAAGTATAAACCTAAAAAACGCGAACGCAAAACACAAGGTCATAGACAACCTTTTACTCGCGTTAGAATTACAAAAATAGGCTAATATTTATGATTAAAATTAAAGTATTTACCGATGAAAATCGTATTTTAGGTATTGAAGTTAATGGTCACGCAAATTATGCTGACATTGGCAAAGAGGACATTGTTTGTTCTGCCGTATCTTCTGTAATTCAAACCGCTATGCTTGGACTTATGCAGGTAGTGGGTATAAAGTTACAGTACTCAAACGATGACCAAAAGGGCTATTTAAATTTTAATCTTCCACAAAAAATCACTGATAACCAAAAACACGATGCGCAAATAATTTTGAACACTATGATTTGCGGTATTAATGATTTACATGAAGGATTTTCAGATTTTATTGAATTGGAGGTGTTATAGTTATGTTTATTAATATACAACTGTTTGCACATAAAAAAGGTGGCGGTAGCACAAGAAACGGACGCGAAAGCGAAAGCAAGCGTTTAGGTGTTAAAAGACAAGATGGTCAAAGCGTTCTTGCCGGCAACATTTTAATTAGGCAAAGAGGAACAAGCGTTAATGCAGGCGAAAATGTAGGAATCGGAAAAGATGATACATTATTTGCACTTAAAACTGGCGTTGTTAGATTTGAACACGAAACGAAATCTAAAAGAAAAGTAAGCGTGTATCCAAAAACCGAATAATTAATTTCGCTTGCTTAACAGCAGGCGATTTTTTTAATTTTTATGTTAGCATAGGTATTTAAAATGTTAAATTATGAGATAAAAAATAACAAAATTATTATCGAACCGAGTGATGAGTTTAACATTACGCATATTTTAGAATGTGGACAAGTGTTTAGATTTAAAAAATTTGAAAACTTTTATAGAGTTTTTGTGCTAGATAAATTTGCTGATATTTATAGTAACGAAAAAAATCAAAATATTATTGAAACTTCTGACACACATTTTTTTGTAAATTATTTTGACTTAAAGACAAATTATGCTATAATAAAGCAGAAACTAGAACGAAATAATATTTTGCATCAAGCAATAAAATGCGCGTACGGTATTCGTATTTTAAAGCAAGATAATATTGAAGCGACATTTGACTTTATTATTTCGGCCAATAACAACATTAAGCGTATACAACAAATTATTGAGGCTTTATGCCAAAATTTGGGCAAAAAGTGTAGTGGTTATTACGCTTTCCCAAATGTAGAGTCTTTGGCAAATGCGAGCGTGGATTTTTACAAAAAAATTGGAGCAGGTTATAGGGCGGATTACCTGCATAAGACTGCAAATTTATTAAAAAACGGTTTTGATATGGAAGTCGTACACACAATGTCAGCGGAGCAAGCAACAAAATATTTGCAAATACTAAATGGAATTGGACCAAAAGTTGCAGATTGCATTTTGCTTTACGGTTATCATAAAATGAATGTTTTTCCAGTAGATACTTGGATTAAAAAGGTTTATTCTTGTTATTACAATAATAAAATAAAATCGCCCGCTTTAATAAGAAAAAATTTGATTAATAATTTTGGAGAAATATCAGGTTATGCACAACAATATTTATTTTATTTTAAACGAGAACTAGATAAAAAAGGAGACTAAAAATGTTAGAAAGAAAAATAGCACTATTTGTGGATTTAGAAAATGTTGATATCAGTTATCAAAATTTTACCGAAATACTTGAACAGTTGCACGCAACTGGCTCTATTGTGTACTGCAAAGTATATGGCTTTAATCCTAAACATCACGCTGATATTGGCGAAATCATTTCAAAATATGGCTTTATTACGGAAGCAATTATTAAAGAAAGTAAAAAGAGAAAATTTGATGTTAGAATTGCAATAGATGCGCTTAAAATTTCTTATACAAATGACTTTATTGATTCTTATTGCTTTGTTGCTAATTATAACGGTCTTGCATATTTATCAAATGCAATTAGAGAAACGGGCAGAGAAGTTATAGAAGTTTATGGTGATAGAATGCTAAACGAAATGGCAGATTTACACATTAGACTTGTAAGTTATTTTGTACAAGATTATGATGGAGCGCAAACCACACAAAAATTGTTTATGATTAACAAAATGTCAAAGTTTGCACAAGAAATCACATCTCTCGCAAAAAGCAATAATAAAGAAGAAAGAGCAAGCCTACTTGAAGAAATTGAAGCCTTTCTAGATAAAAACTCAAACACAGTAGAAATATTGGAAACAGCAGAAGAACTTGAATTATATAGAAGAATTGAAGATAGTTTAGATTTATTAAGAGATTAAAATTTAATAAATTATTTTTTGGAAAACTATTGCAAATTTAATAATTAGATGTTATAATCCTTCAAGAAACATGAAATCCCCATTAATGTTTCTAATCTATTTAACCTTTGGAAGACAGAAGAATTTTCTTCTGTTTTTCTTTAAATCAAAAGGGAAACCAAAAACTTAGCCTTGTACGCACGCCAGCGTGCTAGCAAGCGTTTTTGGTTTCCCTCTTTGACCGCATTTTTAATAAAAATGCTAATCCCTTCCGTTCATAAGTTGCATTCTAAAAATTCAAGCTAGGCAAAGCCCAGCTATTCATTTTTAGAATGCCATTTGCTGCCGCAAATGAGTAATTATTCCGCCTACCTAACGGATAGGCGGAACTAGGCACCGTTTAAACGCAATCTTTTTAACGCTTTAACCCCAAACCAGAACCACCTAGCGTATGCATACGCGTCGGAACCTGTTTGGAGTTAAATCATTTAAAAATCTTTGCGTTTAAACTACTTAGCGTTTTCTAATTAAATATAAGATAGGCAAGTGTACTATTATGTGGAATAAAACAAGCGGAATAGCAACGATTAAAAAAGTGTTGAATAGTAAATTTTTTTTTAAAACACATTGTAATTTTTCTAATATATGATATAATGAATATACATAAAGGAGAAATATGTTATGTGGAATGAATTAGTCACACTATTTACTGAAATGCATGTTATACCCGCAGTGTGCCTTATACTTGGTATTATTTTATCTATTGTAGAAATCTTTGTTCCCGGATTTGGTATTTTCGGAATACTCGGTGCAATTTTAGTTGCGTTTGGGATAATATTCCGTATGATTTTTGGGGGCACTCTTGCTCAACTTTTTATTATGATCTTTATTATATCATTTGTGGTAATTGTTGCTTTTATGATTATGGTAAGGTCGGCAAAGTACGGTTGGTTAAGTCGTTCGCCTATTATTCAAAATGGTTCAGCACTTTCCAAAGAATTTTTAGCCAAAGAAGATAAAGCAAATGCAAGATTACTTGGTAAGGAAGGGATCGTTAAAGCAGAATGCAGACCGGTAGGCAGAATTGAAGTAGAGGAAGAACTTTATGATGTTATTAGCGAGAATGAATTTATACCTGTTGGTACAGTCGTAAGAATTATTGCAATTGAAGGCAATAAGATTACAGTTAAACGAGTATAATAAATATGTCACTAAAAGTTTGATAATAAGTTAATGTTAAATTAATTATTTATATAAAAAATGGAGGAAAAATTATGTATAGCACTTTACTTTCTTCAATATTACAAGACAATACTTTACTACTTATATTATTAGGTGTATTTGTTGTTGTTGTGGCCGTTATTTTAGGACTTGTTCCAATTAACATTTGGTTTAGGGCTCTTGTATCGGGAGCGCATGTTTCTATGTCAAGACTCATAGGAATGAAATTAAGAAAAATTACAATTTCAACAATCATTGATGCTTATATAACATCTAAAAAAGCCGGTCTTGATATCAGTATTAACGACCTAGAAACTCATTATATGGCAGGCGGAAATGTAACAAAAGTTGCTTACGCGCTTATTGCTGCTCACAGTGCCAGAATTGCTCTTACATATGATGCAGCAAAGGCTATTGACTTAGCAGGGCGTGATGTATTGGCCGCTGTCCAAGGTAGTGTTAAGCCACGCGTTATTGAAACCCCAGGATTTATCTCTGCTGTTGCAAAAGATGGCATAGAACTTAATGTTAAGGCTCGTGTTACTCTTAGATCAAACATTGGTAGATTAATAGGTGGTGCCGGTGAAGAAACAATTCTTGCCCGCGTAGGAGAAGGCATTGTTACAACAGTTGGTTCCGCGGAAAATCATAAAAATATTCTCCAAAATCCAGATTTGATTTCTAAAACAGTACTTGCAAAAAGTTTAGATGCTGGAACAGCATTTGAAATATTATCTATTGATATTGCAGATATTGATGTTGGTCGCAATATTGGTGCAGAATTAAATATCGGTCAAGCCGAAGCAGATAAAAAAATCGCCCAAGCAAAAGCCGAAGAAAGAAAAGCTATGGCCATTGCAGTGGAACAAGAAATGCGTGCTAAAACTCAGGAAATGCGCGCTACTGTTTTACAAGCCGAAGCAGAAGTTCCAAAAGCGATTGCTGGTGCATTCCGCGATGGAAAACTTGGTATTATGGATTATTATCGTATGCAAAATATGGTAGCAGATACTGATATGCGCAGGGCTTTATCAGGTGCAGAAGGAACTGCTAAAAAACCTATTAAATAACATTAATATTAAATAAAAAAGGAGGGTGTAAATAGTGGATCCTATTATTCAGGTATTGCTGGTTGCGTTAGGATTATATCTTGTTTATGCCCTTATTTCTATATTAGTGTTTAAACGCAAACATAGTGCACAGGCTAAAAAAAGTAAAATAATTCCTACAAAAGCGGAAACAAACATTTTAACTAAAAAGTCAAAAGAAAAAGTAAAAGCATTGAAAAGTTCGGACATTATAGTTGAAATGAGACCGCCAACTAAGGCTCAAACGGGTGTTCTTGAAATTAATGTTACCAATAAGCCGGAACAATTAAAAACGGAAATACTACCCGCTGAAATAATTGAACAGAAAGCAGAAGATAAAAGGTTGGAACAACCGACTTCTATTAAACTTGCCGATGATAAATCTGCAACTTATGGCGAACAGCCCTTGGATACGCCGATTTATGAATTACAGCCTATTGTTGCAGATGAAATTATAAAAAATTATGATGGAAATGCAGTTTCATCAGAAGAGGTAATCGAAGAAGTAGAAGAAAGTGCAAATAAGTCTTTGAACCAAGCAGTTTCATCAAAAAAAGTTATTGAAGAAGTTGAAAAAGACATTAACGAAACATTACAAAAATTTGATGATAAAAATGTTGATGATGCTTATTCTACAACATATTTAGAAACTGATGAAGCAACAGGGCTTGAAGATTATAATGGGCAAGAGGATACTGAACTAGATATTACAATTATGGACGATAATAATCAATTTTTTGATGAATTTACAGATACTTCACCAGTTATTAAAACAATATTATTTGGCGACATTTTAAATAAAAAACAATAGTTTATTCCGCCTGCCCTAAACCCGCAGTCGGAACTTGTAATAGTATAAAATTAATCTTTTTAACACTTTAACCCGTTACGAAACCTCTTGTGTAGTTGTACACAGCGGAACTCGTAACGGGCTAAATTATTTAAAAATCTTTAATTTTATACTACTTTGTGTGTCCTGTCATATAAATAGTTTTAATAATTGTAATATAGACTTTGCAGGTTATTGATGTCTTAAATATTTAATAGTAAAATTTTATTTTAACTTAATCAAGCATATGGATTGTTTAAAGCGGTTTAAAAAATATTAATATTAAAATACATATTATTGTTGAGCAAATTGCGTGAGTTAATTTTTGTAAAAAATAAAATCCAATATTAATTTTACATTTACATAAAAATGTGAGTGCTTGCATGTGTATTGAAAGACCGCCCCAAGATATTATAAACGTTGCAGTTATTGTGCATAGGCTTAAAGATACCGCCTTTAAACTTGATAAGTCGTAACAACCTCTGGTTATTTCAATTATACCATTTACAAGTCCTTCGCTAAATGCGGGACTTTTTTTAAATATATTTAATAAATATGCAGACATATTTTTAAATGGTAATAATAAGTTTGAATTATTTAGCATGTCAATTAGCATATAGAAGATTGCAACATATCCGCCTACGATTAAAATTGATATTATAGAATTGTAAATTGATTCGGAAAGTATAGTATTTAAATTTTTTTGTACAGGCTCAAATTTACTATCTGCTAATGCTTTTTTGTACTTATAATTTCGATAAATAAGTCCGTTAATTATTGCGCCCAAAAAATGCGAACATAATATTATTATTCCGGCTGTTCGGCTTAAAAACATACCAATTCCGACAGTACCTATAATAAATAAGGGACCAGAAGTAGATGTAAATGTGACTATTCGTGCAGCTTCTTCCTTGGAAATTAAATTGTGTTCATAAAGTTCGGCTGTTAACTTTGCACCTACGGGATATCCAGAAATAATACTCATAATATATACATAACCCGCGATGCCACCGACATTAAATAATTTTTTAGTTATTCTTGATAAGTAATTAGCAAGAATATTTACGGCGCCCAGTTCAGTTAATATTTTTGTAAGAAAAAAGAAAGGAAAAAGTGTTGGCAATAATGCAGTTGCCCATAATAATATACCTTTTAAAACAGATAACGAATAAACTTGTGGATTGAATATAAACAATGCTATAATAAATATGATAAGAATTGATAAGAATATATTTATTTTTTTCATTAAGCACCTTGCGTTTTATTAGTACAAATGATATATTATGTAAATGAACATTATATTAAATTCAGTTCGTATAATAATTGATATGTAAAATAGGAGAGTTGTATGAAAGATAAACTAAAAATTGCACTAGTTTTAGGTGGAGGGGCTGCCCTTGGTTATGCGCATCTTGGTGTAATAGAAGTACTTGAAAAGCACGATATAAAACCTGATATTGTAGTAGGTACATCAATGGGCGCTATGATTGGTGGAGCATATGCGGCTGGTATTAATGTAAGCGAAATGCTTGAATATGCTAGACAATTTAAAATATCGCAATTTTTAGATTTTAATATTATTAAATTCAAAAAATGCGGGTTATCAAGTGGCAAAAATATTACCGATATGCTTGAAAAGGCTTTTGGAGATAAAAAAATAGAGGACCAAAGTATACAGTTTATTGCTGTTGCCACAGACATAATCTCAAAAGAAGAAGTACATATCAAACGCGGAAGTTTTGTTAAGGCGATAAGGGCAAGTATTTCAATACCTGTGGTTTTTGAACCAGTTAAAATAGGTAAAAAAATGCTAGTTGATGGTGGCATTTTAAATCAAGTTCCTGCTGATATAGCAAAAAAATCGGGTGCTGATTTGATAATTGCCGTAAATGTTACTAGTAATTATAAAACAGTAAACCAAGTAGAAAATATGATTGATGTTATAGAAAATGTTGCTGTTGTTCAGCAACAAGTGCTGTTTGATTTAAAAGGCAAAAATTATAACTTTTTGATAGAACCTGAGTTAACAGAAATGAGATTAATGGATTTTAAAAAAATTGATTATGCAATTAATTCAGGCAAGCAAGCCACAGAAAAAATCATAAACGAAATAGTTGCATTTAAAAAAACAAAACAAGAAAAACTTGATAAGAAAATACAAAAAACATTGGAAATGCAAAAAAGCAAAATTTAATTAAAAATTCAAATTTTTAATTAAAAAATAGGAAAACAGCAAAAAATTGCTGTTTTTTGATAATTTTGACAAATTTTTGCAATTATTTTGTTTTTATAAAAGTTGAACTTCTTAAAATTTCAGGCACATACTCGGGTTTGTTTTGTATTGTCATATTAAAAATGTTTTGTGCGTTCTCGTGTATTTTAGTAAAATTTAATTGTTTATCAATATTCTTACTGTCTTTTGATCGTGTGATTATTTTTACTTTTGATTTTGTTAATTCGCTTAAAATCCCGCTATCGTTTGTTGCTAAAATTTTTAAGTATGGCGGAGCGTAATTTTTCTCATATAGACTTAAAATGTCCTGATTTGTTATTCCGAGTAAGGCATGAATTGCAATTCTTTGAAGTTTTTGTTGGCCGTATCTTTTCGTTATAGTTTTTTCTAAAAATTGTGGGTATGAGTCGCACTGCTTCGCTGATTTTATTATGTAGTTTTCCAGTCCTTCATTTACAGAAAATATATTTTTGAGTTCATTTTCTGAAATTGTTTTTAATTTATATAAAATTAAATTATTTAATATTTTTTCATTTACTAAATTATTTTCTTTTTTTGCCTGCTGTAATGCAATATATGTTTCTGACGGAACAAATTTCTTAATTCTTTTAATGCTATTCTTTAAATTTATTATTACTCGTATTGCTGTTGCACTTGCATATCTGTTTTTTATTTTCTTTTCGTTATAATCATCGCCTTCACGCTTTATTGTTAGTGGAATTATATTTGACTTTGTATTTGACAATGCACGCAAGTATTCTACACCTAAAATATTATTGGATTTATTTAAAATGTCAATAAGTGCAATATTATTTTCAAAATGTGATTTTACGGCTTTTATTTTGCTACTTGCGTGTGATTTACCCTGTGCAAGATTTTGCATAATAAGAGTTTTTAATTCTGATGGTTCATCATTTAATACTTCTGCTGTATATTTTAGTGCTTCTATATCGCCACTTTCACTGCCAAAACATAAGTGTGTAACACAATTTAATGCGTTTAAGCATTTAATTGCACCAAGAGCAAATACTTCGGCGCTAGATGTTGCGAATTGTTGTGGCAATTCTATTACAATATCGGCACCCGAATGTATGGCAAGTGAGGCACGCGCATATTTATCTAATATGGCGGTTTCGCCACGCTGTAAAAAATAACCGCTCATAATACAAATAACATAATCTGCATTTGTTAACTCGCGACATTTTTGAATTTGCATTTTATGTCCATTATGTAGTGGATTATATTCGCAGATTATCGCACAAATTTTCATAACATCGCCTTTTTGTCTTTACATTTTTTACTAAATAGTTTAAACTTTATTATACTCTATTGTAAAATATAAACGCAAAAGAGTAAAGGGGAATTTAATATGTCAAACATTTTGTTTAAAAAAAATTTTGAAAAATCTATTATTAAGCAGGCCTGCAAACTTTCTAAAAGAATTGTATTACCCGAAGCGACTAATGATGAACGCGTTATGCTTGCTGCTAACATTATTACACAAAAGAAAATTGCAAAGATTGTAATACTCGGAAATAAAGAAGAAATTGCGTTAAAATATCCTAAAATTGATTTAACCGGAATGGATATTTTTGACCCTAAATCTTCGGAAATGAAAATAGGATTGGCACAATTGCTATTTACACTTAGAAAGCATAAAGGTATGACTGAGGAACAATCCGCAGAACTCGTAAGTGAGCCACTTGTATTTGGTGCCCTTATGGTTAAATCTGGTTATGCCGATGGTATGGTGGCGGGTGCAACTAGCAAAAGTGCAGATGTTATTAGAACAGCAATACAAATTATAAAAACGGCTCCGGACATTAAAACTGTTTCCGGTGCAATGATTATGTTACCAACCAATAAATCACCAAAAGGCGTAATGCCATTATTACTGGCTGATATTTCAACCGTCATTACCCCAACAGCACAACAACTTGCAGATATAGCAATTACTTCGGCAAAAACATTATCACAAATTTCGCAATCCGAACCTCTTGTAGCATTTTTAAGTTATTCAACTGTGGGTAGTGGTGCAGGTGAACCAATTAACATCGTAAAAGAAGCACTTAAACTTGCTAAGGAAAAAGCACCACAATATAAAATTGATGGCGAATTTCAGTTTGATACGGCAATTTCTCCGCGTGTAGCGAACCTTAAAGGTGCAACCGGAGAAGTAGCAGGCAATTCAAATGTGCTTATCTTCCCGGATTTACAAAGCGGAAATATTGGTTGTAAAATTTTACAACACAGTGGTAATATGCACGCGATAGGTCCTATTTTACAAGGGCTTGCTAAGCCAGTAAATGATTTATCACGCGGGTGCACAACAAAAGAAATTATTACTTCGGTAGCAATTACTGCTATACAGGCAGAAATTAAATTAAATTAATTAGTATACTAAATTTTACTTAGGTAAAATTAATAACAATAACAAAAGTAAAAGGACAGAGTATAATGAAAATTTTAGTTTTAAATGCGGGCAGTTCTTCGCTTAAATATCAATTTTTTGATATGGATACAAGAGCGGTTATTGCCAAAGGACAATGCGAACGCATTGGTATTGACAAGCCTTTTTTAAAATACAAGGCAAATAATAAAGAATTAATTAAAGAATTTGACATTCCAAATCATAAAGTAGCAGTAGATTTAGTGCTTAAAATGCTTGTAGATAGCGAATACGGTGTTATTAGAACCATGGACGAAATTGGGGCTATTGGACACAGAGTTGTACATGGTGGCGAAAAGTTTAGTTCTTCTGTTGTAGTTACAGAAGAAATATTAAAAGAATTAGAAGAATATATT
>Ga0172381_10000901_pt1 | contig 37057 bp, 65 predicted proteins | sample Leawel6488metaG_FD_119754 | JGI IMG/M metagenome (GOLD analysis project Ga0172381, IMG submission 119754) | Leachate microbial communities from a municipal landfill in Southern Ontario, Canada - Leachate well 64-88 metaG | ecosystem: Engineered > Solid waste > Landfill > Unclassified | place... | reverse complement strand
GTAATCGCCCTTCCACCACCGCGCGGCTTCGGGCAGACGGTCGCTCCACTCACCGAGACACGCCGTCACCTCGAATACACGTTCGAGGTGGGCGAGAGCGCGGGCGGTATGGCGGTCATGCTTCTTCCCGACGAACAGAACGCTCCGGCGCGGAAGGTCATCGCGGGACGTGACCCGCCGCATGGCCCCATCCGACCTCGTCCACAGTGAGCCGTCGCCGTCCTCGTACACGCCGGGAACGACAGGCGTCAGACTGTGCATCTGGTACCTACCCATGCCGTCATCATGTCCTCGGGACTCGCTCATGCCCTCATCCTCCGTAGTCGCCAAGACCATCGAGTTCCGTACGCAACCTGCCTGCCGCACCCGTCAGGTCGGTGCCGTTCTCCACCGATGCCACCAGGTCATCGGCTATGTCGAGGACCATACGCTGTTTGCCGCAGAGCCCGATGAGGTCGTCTGTGCACTTCGGCGAGGCCAGGTACTCGGCGAACGACCCGCTGAAGCGTCCGTAGAAGTGCTCCCACTTCCAGATCGCATACCGGATATCGTGCGACCGGCGGAGTCCTGGGGCGTTGGTGTAGTCGAGCAGGTAGCCGAGTCGCGTACCGGTCGCCTTCAAGCGCTCGTAGAGCTTCGACTCGTTGCCACCCCACAGCTTGCCGTTCGCCTTGAACTCGGCGCCGTACCACCCGAGGTCCACGCACCCGATGTTCGTCATCATCATCGACGGGTGCACGAACACGCGGTGTCCGGCGATCATCGTCACGGGCATACCCTCCACTTGTGGGATACCGAGCGCGCACGCCGGTACGCGTCGGCCGGCCGTGACGACTTGGCAGAGCGCGAGATCGAAGCCTGCATCATCCGTCGTGCTGTCAGGGTCGACCGATATCAGCAGCGTGTTCTGCGGCTGCCGGTGCGTCTTGAAGAAGTGCTCGAGCGAACCGGCGAGTCCGAGGTCAGCGCCTGAGTCGAAGGTGTTGTAGCCGAAGCGTGCGGCGGCTTCGATGAGCGCGGCCTCGTTTGTCTCCACGCTCGGGAGCGGGTACTTGTTCAGCAGCAGCCACTTCTCGTCCACCAGCCCCGGCGTCCACTTGTCGGCCATGAGTTCACAGCCACGGGCGAACATCTCAGCCGGGGCGTAGCCTGGAGTGACGACGATGACATGCCAACCGTCTAGCATCCCACCGCCTCCAGAAACGTCAGAGGGTCGTCCATCAGCGGCACGTACTCGCGCACCTTCTCCTCCGGCCACTCCCACCACGCGCACGCGAGCAGCCGTGCGATGGTCTCCTCATCGAAGCGGTACCTGACGACCCGCGCCGGGTTCCCGGCAGCCACCGCGTAGGGCGGCACGTCACGGGTCACGACCGCGCCCGCCCCGATGACCGCCCCGTGTCCGACACTCACCCCGGGCAGGAAGATTGCGCGAGTCCCGATCCACACGTCAGACCCGACGACCACATCCCCGCGGCTCATCGACGGGAACGACCCGATGCCGAACTTGACGAGAAACGGGAACGTCGAGACGCGTCCCATGAGGTGTTCGCCTCCAGCGATGAACATCACTTGGTCGGCTATCGAGCAGTAGTCGCCGATGATGACGTGCCCCTCGAACGGACGGAACTCGCAGTTCGAACCGCAGTAAGTGTGCGGGCCTACCGTCACGCCGTCCATCACAGACCAGCTCTCTGGTATCGGGCGTACGCCTTGGCGTCACGTTCGAGCGATTCGTGCCCGACCGTCGAGGTCGTCTGCATGTAGAAGTGGTGCACGTAGCCCTCGCGGATGTGCCGTACCTTGAGCCGCTTCCTCGCGCAGGTATCGCATATCCAGTTGTCGCCGTAGTAGTGCCGCATGACCTCGGGCACGTAGCCGATCTCAGTGATGAGCGACGGCTTGAAGGCGAAGCACGACCCGAGGATATCGAGCCGGTGTGGATTCTCATGGCGTCTCGAACCTGCGGGCCAGTCCTCGGGGAGCTGTCCCTCTGTCGAGTACGGACTCACGACCGCGTAGCCGTCGTCGAGCGCCTCTCTGAGTGGCCTCCACCAGCCCGGAGCGAACGCCAGGTCGTTGTTCGCCACGCAGATGTAGTCGGCGCCCGCCGCGATCGCAGCGCGTATCCCGACGTTCCACGATGCGTTGACGCCGAGATTCGTCTCGTTCGCGATGTACGTCACATCCCGGTTCTCGAGAGCCTCACGTGTCCCGTCCGTGCTCCCGTCGTCGACGATGATGACGCTACACCGTGTCGTCGCTTCGAGCGTGTCGAGCGTCACGATCGTATCGTCGATGTGGTTGTACACCGGGATGACGACTGTCAGCACTTCGGCTCCCATAGGTAGAGATAGATCGGCGGCGTCAGGTGTTCCGTATGTACGAGCGGCCTCACCGTCTCCGCGAACGCCTTGTCCTCTCCGAACGAGACATCGGGGAATCGCACCTTGGCGGCGATACTCCGTCTGATGGCGCACACGTGCTGAGGCGGCCGGAGGTACTTCCCGTCGCGCTTCTCCCACCCGTTGCGCATCGAACAGACGACCTCGGTGCGCTCGCGTCCGTTGCAGTAGATCATCCCGACGCCGACGTGGTCGACACCCTTGTCGATGCCGTAGAAGATGTGCTCGAGATAGTCGCAGGTCACGAGGTCATCATCGTCGATGAACGCGACGTAACGTCCTTTCGCCGCGGCGATCATGCGGTTACGCTTCGCCCCGATCGTGCATCCGTCGTCGATGTCGACGAGTATCTGCGTGCGGTCGAGGTATGCTCTCGGCTGCGAGTCGAGGCACTCGAGAAGCCGTGCCAGCTTCTCGGTACGCGGGTGGATCGAACACACGAGCAGCGAGAGGTCCGCCATCCTCAGCACTTCCCGGCCTTGATATGCGATGCCAGGCCGGCGGCGCTCTTGAACGACCTCCCGCAATCCCGGCAGACGTGCTTGAGCGCGGTACGCGGGTCGATCGGTTTGATCTCTTCACGCGGATCGAACCTCACCGGTTCTACCCGCACCGGCTCGACGGGCTCGTACGGCAGCTCCAGTTCGGGGTCCGCCTCCATTGGCAACCCCGCGTACGGGCCGTCGGCGTACATGCCGCCAGCCATCGCCAACGCCCGTGCCTCCTCGAGATGTATCGAGTGCCGGCGTTTCGCCCGCACGAACCCTCCGATGATGACGTTGCCCTTGACGGTGTACATCCTCGGGTCTCTCACTCTCGGTGCCTCCTTCGGCCTTACGCGCTGGATGCCGTCGTCGTCGTACGGGATGCTCGGGTCGTAGTTCTTGCCGTGCATGTCGGGCCAGAACGTCCCGGCTGGACTGCGTACCGCTTTCACCCGTGCCACCTCCTTGATGCCACGATAGGCGACGAGGTGCTCCGGCTCTCTGATGACCTGTCCGTTATCGAGCAGATGACCGACCACTACATCGGGATCGCAACCGAGCGGGGTGAGATGCTGGGTATGCGCCCGGTCTATCGCTTCGCCGCCTGTCAGGTCGAAACCACGCGAATACGTCTCTCCATCGGTCAACAGGCAGAAGTGCCCGCACGCATCGACTGGTGAAGCCTCAGAGGGCCATACGGTCGCCCACAGGCCGTTCCTGTGCAGCCACAGTCCCGGTGCGCGCAATCCCCCGTGCCGCGAGGTCTGCAATCCCGATACCGCTGCATATCCGCTATCGAGCAACGCCGACAGACGCGACCACACGTCGGCCGGTACGATGCCGTCATCCTCGAGGTAGAGCACCCGGCCCTTGTCGCGTGTCAGCGTCTGCGAGAGACGGCGCATCCTGAGGTGCCGCGCACGTCTGGCATCAGTGGAGAACGGGGCCTTCCCGTTGCCGGTCACATGACATTCGACGTCGAAACCCGCACGTGTCAGCGCCTTCGGCCATGCTTCGCACCCGGGACCGTCGATGAGCACGATGGCCTTGCGGGGTATGTCCGACGCTTCGATAGACGCGACCACACGTTCCATCGTTCTTGTGCGTGTCACGGGCAGGAACAGCATGGGGTCTCCCCTCAGACGAGCGCACCGCCGGCCCCGAGGAAGTACCGACGATACGCTCGTCTGAGGGGGCGGAGTCTCCCCCGCCCCCCAACGGTTACGAGATGTAGCCGTCCCCGTCCTCGGTGTTGTTGCAGTACACGAACGAACCGGCCCGGCGGATCGAGAAACCGAGCCGCTTCTCGGCGAGCAGCGTCCGGGTGTTCTGGATGAACTGCTTGTCGATGAAGCCGACTTCCACGTTCTCACTCTCGAGGTCGTGGATGCGGGCGCCGATCGTGCCGTTGCCGACGAGCATGTAGTGCGACCCTGCGTTGTCCGGGTCTTCCATGACCGGCGACTCGACGATGGTCAGGCCCCACGCGCGGCCGTTCTGCACGACGTAGAGGTAGTTGTTGTTGCTGTCCTTCGACAGCTCCATGCCCTCGAGCGTCTCCGGGGTCACGACCACGAACTCGGGACGCACGAGCGCCGAGTTGTAGGACTTCGTGACCATCCGGCGGATGGTGTCGAAGATGGTGTCGCCAGAGACACGGGTATGGCTCTGCGTGCCGGTAGCGGCGATGACGCCGTCGATCTCGTTGCCGGTGCCGGCGCCCCACATGAGCGCCTCGTCCTCCTTGTAGTTGAGGCCGTAGATGAGATCGACCTCGAGGAGCGCCTGGAGTTCGGCGTAGTCGTTGAGCATGTTCTTCGTCACGGGGATCCAGTGCGCGATCGTCCGCGCAGTCCACGTCTTGAGCTCGTAGGTGACGGCGCTCTCCGGCTTGTCCGGCGTATCGACCTCGTCCGAGACGAAGTCCGCGTTGTTCGTGCGCACCGTCTGGTTGAAGAACTCGCCGTTGTTGCTGGTCGCCTGGACCTGCGTGAACAGGTCGCGGATCAGGAGCTGGCGCTGCGGAAGCACCATGCCCTCGTTCCGCTCGGTGGGGATGAGGTACTGACCACCGCTCGTGGTATGACCGACGAGCGTCTTGAAGTCGCTCGGCGTGAGCGTCGCGGTCCTGCCGCGCATGCTCCAGTCGATGCCCTTGAACTCGGCACGCGACCCGAGGATCTGCTCGGCGAATCCCTTGTGTGTCGGGGTCGTGGGCTCGGTGTTGTGCGGGATGACCGCCGCCGGCGCGACGAGCACGTCGGTCAGGACACCCGCACGCTCGAGCGCCTTCACCTGCTCTGAGTGCTCCGCCATCGCCTCCGAGAGCTCCTTGAAGCGCACCGCGTCGTCGCCGGAGATACAGCTCCCGTCGTACTTCGCGGCGATCTCCCTCATCTCGTCGGCCGCAGCCTTGAGCGCCTTCGCGCCCTTCTCTACCAGTGTGTCCATGATGCTGCCTTTCGTCTCGCGTTGTCGGTTCGCGGTGCCAGCGGGTCGTTCGTGCGGGTGCCCACGGTCGCTTGCGCGGTGTGGACGGGCCGACTACACGAGTGCGGCGAGCGCAAGGTCCGCCGATTGCAGCATCTTGGTCGCTGCTTCGGCGTCGATCGTCGGCACGGGATCCTCCGTACCGGGGTCGTCAGGGGTGAGCGCGTCCACGAACAGGAGCGCGGCGCTCTTGGCCGCCTCCACATCCTCGGGGTCGTACTCCTTGGTGTCGGCTTCGCCGGAGCAGAACGTCAGCAACTCGGCGACGTCAGACAGCTCGAAGGCGGTATCGGCCCACGGCGCGGACTTCACGGCGGTCACGTCGGCGTCGGGATTCATCGCGAAGCCCTTTGTGAGCAGACTATACTCGGGGAGCGCGACCTCCATCAGATGCCGGATGCCGTCCTTCATCTCCTTGACGATGGCGGTGTACCCGATGCTCATCGCCTTGATGTAGCCCATCTTGAGTCCCGAGTAGACCTCGCGACCCTTCTGCGTACCGAGGTCGAGCTGTCCCTTGACGAGCAGACCGCGGTCGTCCTCCGTCGCTTCGAGGCCGATGCCTACGGGCTGCATCGCGTCGTGGAACCACAGGATCGGGATGGCTCCCTTGCTGTGGTCGAGGGTGCGCTTGAACGCCCCCGGTTCGACGACGTCGCCGCCCTTGTCGACGTTGTTGAACACCGATGCGTACCCCTCGAATACGCCCGACTCATCGTCGAGAGCTTTCAGCTCGAAGGGGACTTCCATGTGTTCCGTCTTGCGCATGGGTTCTCGCTCCTTCCTAGCCCTCGGGATTCACATCGTACAAGCAGACACAGCGGCAGTTGATGACCTCTCCGGCATCGCCCGCCGGGTCGCCCGGATACTCCAGGCCGTTGCTGAAGGACTCATCGAAGCCGATGACCTCGCCGTCGATGGCGTGCGTCTCGCGAACCTGGGCGTCTCCTGCCGACAGCCACTCCTTCACAAGCGGCGTCTCGGCATTGACCTGCGCGGCGCCGACGTTGTCGCCCTCGTTCAGCGCGCCGATGGTCTCCGTGCGTGCGATGGTGGCAGCGCGGGTCTCAGCCATCTGCGTCCCGAGGGGGCCGATCTCGCCGACGATATCGCGTGCCACTTCACGCAGCGGCGTGCCGTTCTCGATACCGCGGGTGACGGCATCGCGGATGGCGGTGCGGGTCGTCTCGGTGACCTCGCCTGCGAGGCTGTCCACGCGCGTCAGCACCGCCGCCAACGCATCAGGGTTCGTGATATCGAACGTGACGCCGAAGGTCGTGGCGGACTCGCTAGCGGCATCGAACATCGCATCGCGCATCTCGTCCGCGAATGCTTGCTCCCATGCGTTCGCCTTCACCACAGCGGCAAGCGCTTCGGCCATGTCGTCCGGGTCGACCTCGGCCTTGCCGCCGAACAGCTTGTCGATGACCGCAGCCGCCGCTTTGCGCTCGGAGGCGAACACCGCCCGCGCCTTCGCCGCCCACGAATCCTCGAGCGAGCGCGCCTTCATGTCGAACGTCAACAGCTTCTGCTCACGTGGCAGCGCCTTGCGTTCGATGATCGGCGGAGCGGACTTCACCGGCGATGCCGTGAGTGCGCCGAGACGCGCACGCAGCGCGAGTTCGGGTATGTCGTCGATGCCGGGGTCGGTGCGTTCCGGCAACCCTCCCATCATGGCGCGGCGTTCGGCGGCGGACGTGAACGACGCGATGGCGGTGATGCGCTGGGCCTTCTCGAGCGGTGTGTCATCGAACACGTCGAGCTTCGCGGTGTCGAAGTGGATGTCCTCCACGCCGAGGTTGTAGAGCGGCCCGATGGTGAGAGCGACCCGCTCCTCGATCATGCTGAGGATAGGGAGCAGCTTGTTCGTGTAGAGGATCTTGCGCTTCTCGCGGTAGCTGTTCCCGGCGAGCCCCTCGCCCTTCGCCGCCGTGATGTAGAGCTGGAGCAGCTCGGCGGGGATGCCGTAGCCGCGGGCGATGGCGAGTTCAAGGCGGTCTTTCGTGGCCCCCAAGTCGAGCGCGTCAAGCTTGCTCCCGAGTTCCACGAGTTGCGGCTTGACCCCCGCGACCACGCCGACCTTCCCGACGTTCTCGCTACCCATGTAGTCGTCGTTGATCTTCGCCCTCATCGCGTCTGCGGTCTCCGGCGATGACTCTACGAAGATCACGGCGCTCGGCATACCGCCGTTCTCGAGCATGTAGTCGAGCCACACACTCGCCTCGTTGTTCGTGCGGATGGACTTCACGATGTCATGGAGCGGCGAATGGTGCGCCCACTGGTCGGTTGAGTCGGGGAAGCGCAGATGCACGACCTCCACCTCGTCGGGTATTGCCGTCCACCGCGTGCCGTCGCGCCACTGATACCCGCTGATGTACGTCTCGCGGCTGCGGATCGGACGCACCTCGCCCTCTCCCCGCGCCCATATCTCGGCCACGGTCCCCGCCCTGTTCTTCACGCACAGCAGGAACGCCCCCATCTTGCCGGGCCCGGACAGGTGGTCGGAGGTGAGCCGCCAGACGTCGGTCTGCGTGAAGTACAACGACGGGCGGGAGAACGCCTTCGAGAACGGGTGGAGATAGTCGGGTTCGCCGTCCCTGAACGCAACGAGCGGACACTCGGCGAGGTTCGTACGCCAGATGTCCCTCGAAGCGGCTACGAGCTCGTCAAGGTGGTTCGCGAGATCGAACGCCTCGGCATGATTCACCGGACGTCCCGAGAGCGATATCGGCACGACGAGCTTCGCGCCCTCCTGCACCGGGAACTCCTGCTTGACCTCGGCCGGCGCAGCCTGCTTCCTATGCGACGAGAACAGTCCCATGCCGTCTCCTTAGAGCGCGATATCGGGTTGCGCGGCGAGCATCAGCTCGGTCAGGGCCCACACGAGCGCGTCGAGCCGGTCAGGGGACTCGGCACCGGGGATGTACGAACATTGCTGGTCTTCGAGTTCGTCGAAGCGCCCGACGTGGTGGACCTTGCCCTGCTCGTAGAGACTCGCGATAGGCTCGGCTCTCGCTGCCTTGCCCTTCTGCGCATGGACGGGCTTGTAGCTCACGTTCGTGTCGATGGTGTGCACGGTCAACTCGACCATCTCGCCGCCGTTGTTGACCTCGGCCACGAGCCTATCGGCGTTGTGCGCGTGGTATGCGGTCACGGCTTCCGTCGCCCAAGCCTTCGGCGTGTCTCTCCGCGAGTGGTCCGCGAGCACATAGCCGTGTCCGTCGACACCCAGGCCCGCCACGATGATGCCGCACTCGGCCGAGTCGCTCTTGCTCGTGACCGACGGGTCCACGCCCACGACGATGCGCGTGAGTTCTGGTGCGGCCGTGACGCGATGCGTGTCGATGTCCGCACGCATCCAGGCGGCGCCGGGTACGTCGTCGAGCAGTTCGGCGAGAAGCTCCTGCCGCCCCAAGCGCGTGCCCTCGTACTTCGTGATGACCTCGGTAGCGAAGGCGGGCGCGAGGTTGCCGAGGTTCTCGTATGTGGTGCCGATCGTGACGGCGGTCGATGGAGCGGCTATCAGCTCGCGGATGAGCTTGAACGGTTTCGGTGTGGTCGTGACGACGCACTTCGGATCGTGTCCGAGTCTGAGCCCGAACATGAGGTTGGACCACGTCGTGTCTTCCTCGGTGCCCCTCGGTGCATCCGGCCACTTCGCGGATTCGTCGCACCACGCTACGTGATGCTGTGGACCTCGCAAGAGTCCGGACTTCTCAGCCGAGTACGTCTTCGCCTTGCTGCCGTTCGCCAGATACAGCTCACCCATCGAACGGTTCCAGGCTGTCTCGACGCTACCGCCCCGTAGGTCGGAGTCAGCGAACAGGCGCAGAAGGCCGCTCTCTTCGCCTTCTATCATCGTGTCGCGTGCGTCGGCGATGGTCTCGGCGACGATCGCCGCGTGCCAGCCGGGGTTGGCCAGCAGCGCCGCCTTGATGTACTCGGCGCCCGTGCGCGTCTTACCCCAACCTCTGCCTGCGAGGATGAGCCACACGAACCACTCGCCTTCGGGCGGTCGCTGGTTCGGTCGGGCGAGATACTCCCAGCTAGCCAGCCTCCGGGCTATCTCCGCGTTCAGTGCTGCCAACCGCTGCCGCTCGCTTGCAGAGAGCGGTTGCTTCGGCGATGAGGTCTTCGAGGGGCGCCTCTGTGACGTCGGCATGCTGTATCGGGCCTCCGTCCGCACCCGTGTGCTCGAGTCGCTGGACGTGCTGCCATCCGGCGTCGGGATCGTCAGGGTCGTACCCCTTGCGCCTGCGGTTGCAGAGCCAGAAGATGCCGGCCGTGGTGTCGGGCGGATAGTACGTCGTGGTGATGCGCCCGTACTGGTCCCTCGTCGTTGACTTGACCGCGCCGCCGGTGGCATTCGACTTGAACGCTACCTCGACTGAATCGTCCACGAGCGCCTTCGCCAGTTTTATGGCGGCAAGAAACCCCTCGTGTTCCTTCGACCATGACTTCACTGTTGGGATGCTCTTGCCGCATACCTTCGCAATCGTTGTCCACGTCGCGCCACCGTCGATGCACTCGGCTGAGAGGACTGCGCTGACATGCGTGTCCGCCTTGTACTCGCTCGGTCTGCCGTTCGGACGGCCTGTACGTGCCATCGCGCTCACACCCGCCCATTGTGCGTCATCATCGCCGCGATGCCCTTGAGGTAGTCGGGTATCACGTCTGCCCGCAGCACGCGCTCGGTGAAGCTCGCCGGGCGTTCGTCCATCGGGACGAAGCACTGCGGACAGTAAGCGACCCCACTCGGCGGCGGGGTCGGGTAGTCGTATTCTGCGCGACAGTCGGGGCAGCGGTATCGCATGTGCCTTCCCGGTATCCATGAGAATCGATTGCAAGGTGAAGGAGAGCCAAGGGTGACCCGTCCCACCGACGGACCGAAAGGAGGCGGGGCCGGAGCTACCGGCTCGACGGCGATGATGCTCCGGAAGGGAGGGGGGAGCATCATCAGGGGGGACTCTAGGACCGTACACAGCGTACACGCGAATAGCTAGCCCTGCAAGTGTCACGGCGTCGAGGACGTCTCCCATGCCTCGGCATCCGTTGCGAGCCTGTCGACGAACTCGGTCCCCCACGGCTCCCATCCCGCGGGCAGGTCGTCCGTCTGCGGAACGGGTGCGATCACTGCGGTCGGCGTGCATACCGTGGCGGTGGTTTCAAGCGGCGACACGGCGGGAGACGCGGGAACCGGGACGAACGGGGCTGTCCAGGTTGCGAGTACGAGTACGACGGTGACGATAAAGACGCGCATACGTCCCCCTCCCTAGTAGGCTCCGTAGACCAGCAGCATCATACGTGAGGATTCAGCCGGAACAAGTTCCTCTACCGTCCACGTATCCCCGAAGTCCACACTCCCGTAAGTCCACAGCATCGCGGAGGGGTCGTTGTTGGCCGCTCGGAGTATCGCCCACGCCTCCTCCGAAGTTTCAGCCGAGACGATCGCGCATATATAGTCGTCACCCGCCCAACCGTACCACTCGGGAGATTGGCCCCCCTCTTCTGATGAGGAGAATGTCCGCTTGTTCTTGAACAGCCACAGCTTCACAGCGATACGCTCCCTTCGGATCAAGTCCTGCAAGTAGCTAGATCAATCCCGCCTCTCGTGCAGCAGCAGCCTGGGCCGCCTTGTTCTCGTCAGTCTCGTGCGTCCACCTACGACAAGTAGGCCCGCCCTCCGGTGGCAGGAAGAACTGGCCGTAGCCATACTTCGCAAGCCACATCCACGACCTCGGTGGGCAGTCAGCGTCACCTCCCGCTATCAGCACATGCGCCCGGCGCTCCTCATCGGACAATGCGGCTATGCGTTTACACGCACCGGCGAGATCCTCGGCCGGCACAAAGTCGCCTCGTTCGTCAGCGAGGAGGTCGGCGGCTTCACCCGCTGCCAGAAGCAGCGCAGCCTCCAGCACATCGAGGTAGTCCAGTATGGCCTCAACCTCGGGGTGAACCCATGACGGGCATTCTGTACAGCCGTAGAGCGCAGCGAGCAGCTCCGCATGCTTGTCGGTGTCACTCACTCCCATCCCCTCCCGTCAAGCATGTGCTTCCTCATCTTCCTGGCCGCCGCGAGGAACGCCTCTTGCGCCGCTGATGCTCCCTCCATGCGATCGGCAACACTCCACTGAAGAAGAACGCTATGCAGAAACCTACGATGAACTCGGTGCCCTTCACACCCTCACACTCCCTTCTGGCATGAGCACGTCCACCTTCACGACGGGCAGCATGCCGATCGTCTGCGCTTGCACGAGCGTCAACCAGCACACCGCGCCGTCCCTGCGGATGGCAAGCGCCTGGTCGCTGTGCGCGTCGAGATCCTCGTGATGGCAGCGGTAGCAGAGCCTCAGCGTCGGGCCCGTCGTGCCCTTGCGCTTGCCGCCGAGCCCTCTGCGGACGATGTGCGCCCGTTCGAGCCCTCGCCAGTCGGGTGGGTTCGCGCATCTCGAGCAGCGCATGTCGGACACCCACAGGTCGAGTTCCCCCAGCCCGAGCGTCTCCTCGACGTTCAGGAACTCGGCAGGGAGCCACTCGGGTAGGCCATAGCCGTGAGATGACTTGGGGACAGGTCGCATCACGCGAGCGCCTCCGCGAAGGGCGAAGTCCACCCACTTGCCGTTGACGTAGGCTCGATGATCTCTCACCTCGTGACTCCCTTCCCCTTCTTGTACGGCCCGCGCCTCCGGTACTCCGGCGGTACGGTGACGACGCTCAGGCCGGCCGCCTTGCCGAGTTCCATCATCGCCGCGTCGATCGCGCTGTGGCACTTCCCGAGCAGCCGCCGATGAGCGCCCGCTGCACGCAGGTTGCCCGGGACGCGGGAAGCCGCGGAGGATCCCGAGGGGCCGTCCGGCGATGAGCCCGGCACGGTGATCGCTTCGATGAGCGCGAGCGTGTTCACGAGCTGCCGCACGAGCTCTTGGCCGCTACCCGACAGCTCGCAGAACTCCCGCGCCACGCGGTCCGCGTCGATCACTTGAGCCACCCTCTCGACGTACGAGTGAATCCGAGCGCGAACATGAAGTCGAATGCGAAGTCGTCCCACGCGAGCCGCAGTCTGAGGAATGCACCCTGAAACGTGTGCTCAAGCGCGAACGCGGCAAGTTCAGCATCGTCGTACGGGTACTCGCGCATCCATGCGGCTATCGCGCAATCGTCGAGGTAGCTCATCGCCCCTCCCTCAGTATCCCCTCTACCTTGTCGTAGGCGGCGTTCCTGGCAAGGATGAGGGCGTTGTCGCGTTGTTGGTACTCGTCGAAGTCCTCATCGGCATCCCACTCGTTGCTCGTCCAAGCCTTCACCGCCTCATGCTCCTCCATCAGTGCGTCAGTGAGCGCGAGGATGCGGTGCATCAGGCTACAGCCGCCCGTTTCGAGCGAGTCATCAAAGTGCTTGCAGTCATCGCACCCAACGGAGTCGAGGCACTGCTGGCACAGGTCGAGTACGAGCAGCCGCACGTCCTCATCGTGGCTCATCGCTTCACCGCCTCTCGTGCAGCGGCGAGCCAGCGTTCAGGCATCGTCAGGCCGTCCGTGTCGGGGAGGATTACCGGCGCGTATCCCGGTGGGCGGCGGTGCTCTGGGCGACAAGCTAGTTCGTCCCACGCGCCCATGGCCGCTTGTCCCGCCAGCCACCTGCACATCGCCGCTGCCTCATCTGCGCGTACGTTGGCGGCGGTGAGGTCGGTGAGGAGTGAGGGGATTGACTTGCAGCCGCACACGAGCGCGTCTAGTGCCACGGCTTCCGCGATGCTGCACCGCGCCTTAATGCGCTCGACCTCTGCGTAGGCGTTAACGGCCAACACGTACCTGTCGGTGTCAGTCATCGGATCACGCCTTTCGGATGGACATCATCACGTAACCATCTTCGATGCCGAAGCAGGGGCCGTAGAGGGTGTCGGTCACGCGCACGATTATCTCTCTCCCCGTGTAGTCGTGGGCGTACTCGCGTAGTCGCAAGAGGTCGCCCAGTTGAAAGTCGCGGTCGTTCTTCCGCATCTCTGCCTTCTTCGCGCCAGACGCTATGCGGTCGAAGTACTGCGATTGGATCTTAAGGTCGTGTACGGTGTCACTCATCGGTGGCCTCCTTCACGTTGAGCATCCCTCGGCAAGCATCGCTGCCCTGCTCGGTGCCAATCTCGCAGAACTCATAGACTGGACATTCGCGGCAGTCTGCGCCCGCGTGTTCCACTACTTCCACGTCGAAGCTCATCGGTCTGCCTCCTCATCGGGATTAGGGTCAGGGACGGGGCAGGTCTCGTAGCCGCCGCTGTGATGGTCGCTGTGGCAGTTGAGGCAGAACGACACCGACCCGTGGCAGTCCCCAGGTTTGACGTTCTTACCACAGCGTATCGGCCTGATGCACCAACACTCGTGCTCGTTGTGGCCGAAGTAGGTCATCTCGGGCGTGAAGTTGTCGCAGGGCTGCCCTCCGACCTCGAACGCACTATGCGCGGTCATCGTCTGCCTCCTTCACAAGTGGGGCGAGGGCAGCACGGAATACGGAGAGGCAACAGTCGGTGTGCGTCTCGAAGCGTCTGCCACCCATCGTGTGGTCGAGTGCAATCCCCGCCTCTGCCACCGCTATGAGCGCGGCTCCGTGTTCGTCAAAGAGCGCGTGAAGGGTCGTGTCAGCGTCCTCGAACTGCTCGTACAGCCGCGCTTTCTCCTTGTTGAACGGCCCGAGTTGACATGTCTCGAACGTAGTCCAAGCCACGTCCCGCGCCTCATACGCAGCCTTGAGATCGTCTAGTGGTGAGGTCATCGGTATATCCTCTCGTGAGCGACTACGGTTACCAGGCCAGTGGCGAATACTCCGAGTGCGACAAGCCCGTACCACGCGCCCGTTGTGAGGCCAGCGACCATGACAACCAACAGCACCGCTAGGAGACTAAGCCCGACGAGGACTCCGACCGCGATAGCCGCGCTGATGCCCCACTCCTTGAGTGCGTCTCGTCGGTTCACAGGTTGCGTGCTCATCACCTCACCCCTTCGGTTGGGGAGTCGGGTAGGGAGTTGAGCGCGTTCGACACATCGCCGCTGGCCCATAGCACGGAGCGCAGGTAGATGTACGGCGCGTCAACCTTCACGACGATGGTGCGCTTTTCGTTCTCCACGACGGCACGATGCAGGTGGGTAAGCGCGTCAACTTGGCACTCCCGCGCCAGATCGCAGAACAGCGGCTTCTCTCCGAGCACGAAGTAGAGCACGGGTAGCAGCACATCTAGCGCGAACCACTGACGGAAGCGCACGAGCAACGGCAGGGTTCCCATCACTTCACCCCCGTACCGTGGCAGGTGGGGCAGATACGCGGTTGGCTAACGTCGTAGTTGATGTAGGTGCGGCCCGTACCGGCACACATCGGGCACACTCTCTGCGCGACCTCCGCCTCCGCGTCCTGCTCACAGCCGATACGGACTTCAACCGCGTCGGGGTCGGGCAAGTAGCGGTCGTCGGTCATCGGGAGTCCTCCCTGTTCCTGAGTCGCGTGACCTGTCCCTTGAGCGTGCCAACCTCCTGCTTGAGCGAATCCCTCTCGCGCCGCATCTCGTCGAGTTCCTGCTTGAGTGCGCGGTTCGTCTCGATAGCGCGACGCGCCTCCTCGGCATTGCGCCGAATCTCTGCAAGTTCCGCCTCAAGGTCAGCGAACAGCGCCTTGCTGACCGACAGTTCAGCATTCTTGAGTTGCAGTTCCGAGATGGTCTTGAGCAGGTGCGCCCGCTCGACTGATACCTGCTCCAGCAAATCGCCGTACTCGGTCACGGTCGCGTTGATTGCTGCCAACTGCTCGTGCCTCGGCAGCACCGTGGACTCCTCGCGGCCTCGTGCAAACCACTTGGACAATCCTTGCTCGCTCATCGTGCATCCTCCTCGGTATCAGGGTCGGTCGCATCACACGCCGCCTCGTTGACGGCCTCCATGCGCCGTGCCGCGTCGCGTTCGAGCGCGTCCTCGCCAGCGGTGTCGTAGTCGTTCATCGTGTCACCCTCCCCTCTGACATCGTGACGGTCGGGAGTGTCCGGCCTACGTCGTGACAGCGGGTACATTCGCTGATCTCAAACTCGACGCGGAGACGGCACGGCTTTCCGTCCACGAGGAACTCCTGCGAGAATCCGCTCATCGTACGGAAGCCGAACCTGTGGCCTCGGAACGCACAGATGACACGGCGGATGAGGAGTTTCATAGCGTCACGCTCCCTGTTACCCTCGCCAGCGCCGCGCGGATCGCGGCCCGGTATTCCAGCGCCGGGTTGACGCCTTCTTCGCGGATGACCTGCATCGCGAAGTTAGGGATCTTCCCGGTGAACGGCCGGCCTGCCCCTTCGGAGAACACGACCGCGCACTCCGGGTTCGTGCACCAGTGCGTGAGCCGGAGCATCACGCGGGTATCGCCGGACGCTTTCATGGCGACGCCGAAACGCTCGTGCCCCGAGCCGCACGTCATCGCCACGACGCCTGGGCGCCCCATCTTGTAGGGCATCCCGTGATGGTCGCGCGTCGAGAAGATGCTGTCCTCCTGGAAGCCGATCGTCTCAATGCCGCCGTCATGCGCGACGTAGTAGTGCCCGATGCGCTGCGCGAGAGCCCCGCAGTCTGGACACGCCAGCCGGTCAGCGAACTCGAGCAGGACGCTCATGCTGTCTCGCCTCCATGCGGTCCTCGAGGATGCACCGCTTCCAGAGACGCGATGTGGCGAACCGCGTAGCACCCTTCGTCTTGAGCTTCATGTAGATGAGCAGCGCGCAGTCTATCGGGTGTGAACCATCACAGCCCGGGATGCAGCCCTCGTTGATGAGCGACTTGAGTTCCTGGATCTCCGCGCTCGAAGGTATCTCGCCGAACTGCTGTTCCATCCCGTGCACGATGAAGCCGATGCACGTGCCGCTGTATGGAGGGTTGATCGTCTCGAGCGGGGTCAGCATGCAGGGAGGCATCGTCGTGTCGCCTTCGATGACCTTGAATGGAGGCTTCCCGGAAGAGGGTGTTTCTGCTGACACAACCGCGGTTTCTGTTGACACTAACCCGTCCGCCAAGCACGAATGTGCTTCAAGAACCTTCTCGGAAGAGGCGGGCTGTATAGCCCCGCCCTGGACAGGACTGGGCAGGACAGGACAGGACAGGACAGGGGACGTGTTCCGGTTACCGGACGTGGATTGTACAGTCTGCTCCCGGTTACCGGGCATGTCTGAACAGTCCGCGTGTGTGTACACTACCCGCTTGTTCCGGCCGTCTCCGGTGGTAGTGAACGTCACCCAAGGGGGTAGTGGGAGGTCGGGCTCCTGTGGATTCCTCGGATGCTCGTGCTTCGCCATCTCGGGAAGGTAGAGGTACTTCTTGCCGTTTTCGTAGGGGATCGCTTTCCCAGCAGCGACAAGTTCATCCCGGTAGCGAGAGAGAAGATCGACGGTGATATCGGCATCCTCGGGTGACGGCCAGGCGTTCAGCTTCCACTCGAAGGGATCGTCTTCGATGCAGCAGGAGTCCTCGGCGAGTGCCCACAAAGACTGGTAGACGGATCTCTTGTCGCGATGCCAGCGCAGGAGCTCGCCGTCTGTCCAGAACCCTGCCTTGACCATCCGGTTCCGCAGTCTCACGATGCGCCTCCGTGGACACAAAGAGCAGGGAGCGACAGCGAGGCAATCGCCAGACCACCAGGGCCGCTCCCTGCTCTTTGTGTCCCGAGAATCACGATAGCCTCGCTTCCCTGTTGTGATCTGGCGATACTCACGCTACACCTTCACATGGCGTGGCGCAAGGTAGATCGCGCATGGTGTGTGCGCCTTGCAGACACCCGTGTGCGTCTCGCCGATGCGCTCCCACTTCACGGTGAAGATGCAGACGAGGTCGCCGGCCTTCCACCGCTTCGCCTTCGAGCCGTCGTCGTAGTCGAAGACGCGATGGTAGCCGCACGTCCAGCAGGAGGGCGTCTTCATGATGCGTCCTCGAATATCTCCGGGCCGATCTTGCCGTGAGCGACGGCGCTCATGATGCGGCGGCGTTCAGCACGCGGAAGGTGCGACGACTGGAGTGTTTCTTGAAGCAGCGTAAGGGCGCGCTTCGCGTGACGTAGGGCGCGCTTGCGGCGGTAGGTATCGAGGGCCTTCATGACACGACCCGCCATGAGATCGTCTGCACTCCCGAGAAGCCGAGCGCCCTAGCGACCGCCGCCGACAGGTCGAACGTGCGCCCGGCGACGAACGGCCCCCGGTCGAACACTGGCGCGGTCACCGTCTGCCCGTTGTACGCTATCTCGATCATCGTCCCGAACGGCAGACTCTTGTGCGCCACTCCCCATGCGTCGGCGTCGTAGTAGGTGCCGTTCGCGGTCGAGTTTCCGTAGCATTCCGCGCCGTACCAGGACGCCGTGCACGTCTGCCATCCGCCGGAATCCGCTTCGATGACCGCTGGCGCGCTCGGCTCCGGCGTGGCCTTCTGCTGCTGCACATCGCCCTTGAGCGCGGCGATCGTCTCGGATGCCTCTGCCGCCCGGAGTTCCAGGAGTCGCAGAGTGGCCGTGAGGCTCTCCACATCGCGCTCTACGGCCTCGAACGCGCTAGTGGCGGACGTCGCCTCACTCTGCCAGTACTCGGCGGAGTCGTGGTTCGCCCCGGCGCTCGTCTCGAGCGAGGTGATGTCCAGCATCAGGTCGCGCACCTCGGCGTCGTTCAGCTTGTTGCCGGTGCAGGTGCCAGCGCCGAAGATGAGCAGCGCCACGACGGCGACGGCTATGAGGATGCGCCACGGACGGCCTAGCCCTCCGTCGGGTGCTACGCGCGGGCCCGGAGGCGGCTCATTCAGCGACTGGCGCAGTTCCTCCTCCGAGTCGAACTGCGTGAACCACGCGATCGAGTTGAGGGAATCGTCCGGGTCGTGGCTGTCGATCGGTGCGGGTAGGCGCGTCATGAGGCATCAGCCGCCGCGTGGTAGCGGTAGTAGGCTTCACGCAGGGTCGCTCCCTCGCCGGCCTCTCCCAGTTCATTCGCGTAGGTGAACGTGTAGTAGAACGGGTGGACGTACCACCTTCCGCGAGTCACCTGCACCATAAGCCCCTCCTCGGCGCACAGCCGCAAGAAGTCGTCAGTCTCGACGGCACGCTCGACGCGGCGGGAAGTGATGAGGCGGCGCTCGGGATGCCACTCCTCGTAGGGCCACTTGAAGAACGGCGCCCCGTCGAAGAATGTGTGCCGCTCCCTGGTCACGAGTAGCTCGGTCTTGAGCACCCGCACGTACACCCACCCGTCCTGATCGCGATGAGGCGCAAGAACTCTACGAGACATTCCGCAACACCCCTCCCCATCCGGCACCACGCCGGACGTTCTCGGCATACGTGACAACCTCTAGGTGGTCGGGGTTGACGCACTTTCGGTTACGGCACAGATGGTCAAGGCACATCCCGTCCGGCACGGGGCCGTTCATCTCTTGCCAGTAGTGGCGGTGGGCGACGATGTTCCGGCCGTTACGCCGGACGATTCCGTAGCCGCTGGAGCCGCATGACCTCTGCCACACCCAGCAGCCCGTAGCCTCGTCAACGATGTACTGCGGCGCGCTTGCTCGGTTGTGCCCAGTGACGTACTTGCGGGGTTCCCCCTTGATGTAGCCTTTCGCCCTCCATGACGACGGCGACAGCGGCGCAGGTAGCCCACACCCGCACGCGCAGAGAACCGTTCCCTGCTCCTTGTGCGGTGCGAGTATCTTCTTGAGGCTCATCGGTTCGCCCTCCTTGATGCCTTGGCGATCTTCCGACGCGCCTTCTTGGCCTCGTAGCCGGGGTCGAGAAACGCCTGACTGTGACGCCGGAGAATGCGTGCTTTGGCGATAGCACGCTGCCGTGCGCGTCTTGAGGCACTAGGTGAGATGAAGCGACTCACGAGCGGCCTCCTTTCGTGTAGGTGGTCACGTACGGCGGGAGTGGCTGCTGGTACCCGATGAGGCACCGGGCGGCGAACCCGAGCAGCAGCCCCGCGGTGAAGGCGAAGATGACGAGGGCGATCATCGTGGCACCTCCGCGTCGTACACAACGCCGTCGAGTGGTGGGTTCGTGCCGCCGTGCTTGTAGTGGAACGGCACACCGGCAGCGAGGCACTGATCGCGCAGGGAGCGGAGTGCATCGAGTCCGGCGTGTGGATACTGCGTCACTTGCTCGGGGTCCGAGCGCCCCGTCGTGAGCACGTTCCGTACGTACTCGCGGGTGCCTTCTCGCGGAGCCTTCCCGCGTGTGTACACCGTCGTCGTGTGATCGGGCTTCTCATGCAGCGGCTGCCCCGGCGTCTTGCCGCCTACGACTACGTAGTCGAGAGATGCGCCCAAGTGCGACGATGCACGATGTTGCTCACCGTCTGCTGAGAGATTCCGAACGCTTCGGCTATCTGGCGTTGGCTCTGCGTCCCCGAGCGCCATATCACAAGGATGCTGCGAACCGCAGTCTCGTCCAGCTTTGATGAGGGGTTCGTCTCCCCGCGCTGGTACTTCTTGCCGAGCAGCCCGTTCGCTCCCGCATGAGCCGTATTCTGCTGCCGGGTCATGACCTCCAGATTCGACGGTGCGTTGTGCGCCCCGTCGCAGTCCTTGTGGTTGACCTCCATGCCCGCCGGGATGCTCGCTCGATTCGCAAGAATCCATACGACTCGGTGCGCTGCTACGCGCTTCCGGCCAGTCTCCGTGCGGAACTGCACCCGAAGGTGACCTCCGGGTGACGGCGACTCCGCCCTCCGAGGACTCAGGAGCGACTTCCGATAGACCGTCCCCGCGTGACTCCCGCTCGTATATTCCGCGAGCCGCCATATCCGCCCCTCGCCGTCCACCGCGAAGGTACCCAGCGCCACTTCTGCCAAGAACGCGGCCTCCGATTCGGTCATCGCGAACCTCCTTGTCGAGCCATTCTGACAAGTCGATTCTACCACACATCGGCTCCACGCTCACCATGCGCTTCGCGGCGGGTGTATCGAGCAGGAGCGGGATACGCTCGTCTGCGTCGGCCTGGTTGGTGACGGACACGCCGATCACGAGGTTGGGGATGGGGCTACCGAGCGGCAACGCGACGGGAATCGGTACCCCGTAAAGGTGCAGAAAGTATCGCCGCATCGCTTCCGCTCGCTTGGTGAGCACGACGAACGTGTGCTGTGGAGCCGCTGCGACGACCGAAAAGATGCAATCGCGGAACTTGTCAGGTATCGCGGGATCGAACACGTCGCCCATGCTGCCGAGGAAGATTACGGCTGGCCTCTTGCGGCGCAGCGGTTCATCGAGGCGGTACGGGTGGGACGTCGGCAGGAATGCCGTAGCCGCTGGTCCAGGCTCGTCCTCGCCCAAGCCGTAGCCACTCCCCGGTATCTTACGGAGCCGAGTCTCGGCCATCTTCCGCGCATAGCACCACTCGCAGCCGAACGTGCAGCCGGTCGTGGGATTCCAGGTGAAGTCGGCCCACGTGATGCTGGTCTTGTTCATCGCAGCACCACCGCCCCGATACGTGCCGCGTGCAGCATGACGATGAGCAGGAGCAGTCCCGTCGTACCGACCGCTGCCATGAGCGCGCCACGTTCGTCCTTGAGGTCGAAGCCGACCGCGACGAGCAGGATGCAGGCGATGGCGGCGATAAGGGTGATGGTCAGCATCAGCGTGCCCCCGTCCGGTACGGGTCGCACCAGAGCGATGCGACCTCTTCGGCGAGCGCGTCCGGCGCGAGGTACATCAGCCGGCCGATGGTGACCTCGATAGTGCGGTCGCCCACAAGGAGCGGGACGCGGTCGGTCCCGTCAGCGCCTACCGGCATCCTGTCGCGCAGCGCCCGCGCTTGGTCGGCGATGGAGAGCAGCACGCGCTCGTAGGCGTCGACGTCGCGCCAGTCGTTGCGGATACGCTTGCGGCCGTCCAGCGAGACGTGCACCCGCGGCCTCGACCCCAGGTTCGCACCGCGGCGGCGCATCTCGGAGATGCGGGCACGGTAGTCGGTACACACCATGTCGGCGAACTCGTCCGAACAATGCCAGCGACCATCGGAGAGTATCGTCGCGATCCGTTCGATGTCGGTCATCGTCTCCCCCTTACTCGCGTCGCAGAAGCTTCGCGATCTCGATGTGTGCGCAGTTCGGGCGCACGGGATGGTACTGCGTGCCGTTCTCGCAGGTGCAGCTTGTCACGAGCCGTCCCCGCGCGTCGCGTCCGTAGGCGACCTGGTAGGGCTCGCGCTTCGAGCCGCGGACCTCGAGCCGTATGCCGTGCTCATTGGCGCTCACGACTTCCACCCGTTCCTCGCGGATGTAGCGTAGCGCCTTGTCGGCTCTCGATTCGCGGGCCATCAGAATGGAATACCGCCATCGTCGTATCCGGCATCCTCGTCAGCGGCTGGCACTTCCTCGCCCGTGAGATCAGCAACGACGGCCCCCTCCTTCGCCGCCAACTCCTTCTTCTTGCCGCTCAGGTAGTCGATGAGCTTGGACGCCTCACCCTCCCTGCCGCCGGTGAGATCGCCGGGATGGTCCTTGCCGGGGAACGACTTCTTGATGGTGTTGAGCAGCTTGGCGTCATCCCATCCGACGTCGCGGGACAGGCCGAAGATAAGGCCGATCTGCTTGTCGGACGCGAGTGCCGTGTGTGTACTCGTGGTGCTCTCCTCGGTCTTGACACTTGCGCGGTTCGCGTCGTCGTCCTCCTGTGCGAGACCGAAGATGGCGGCGACGGCGTAGCGACGGCAGTAGGTGAGCGCGGCACCCGCGCCCTGCGGATCCGGCTTCGAGAGTGCGACGGTGAAACTGCCGAAGTCCATGACCTCACCGGTCTTGTACTGGAGGTAGGTGTGGACTCCGACGCGGTCGCCCTCATTGACAGGCTCCTGCACCAGCGCGAATCCGACCGCCACGAGTATCGGCTTCGCTACGTCGAGGAACGCCTCGAGGTCAGCGTACTTCATCGGCTTGCCGTCACGCTTGAATGCCGGGTTCTCGGCGTTCTTCTTCGGGTCGGGCATCTCAGCGTACGCTTCGAGGAACGCCTCGAATATCGTCTTCGCTTCCACCTTCACCGGCTCCTTCGCTTCCGTCATCACTTCACCGTCCCGGGTATGTCGAGCGCCTTGAGCGCGGCCAGCGCGCCGTCAAGCTGCGTGCGCGTGCAGGTCACCGTGAACTGCCAGGTACGCGCAACCTCGGCGGGTTCCGCGATGGCCTCGATGATCGGCGATGCTGCGACCGGCTCAGGTATCGGCTCGGGTGCCGCTGTCTCGGCACGATACGCGGCGGCCTCCGCCTTCGCAGCCTCGGCGGCGAGCGCCTTCTCGCGGCGGGCGATCATCTCGGCGTTGCGGGCGATAGCGCGGCTCATGTCGAGCGTGGCGAAGTATTCAGCCTTCGCATCGATGATGAACTCCAGCCCCAGGCTGTCGAGCGCGGCGTCGTCTTTCGCGATGCCGTCCGCGCGGTCCTCGATAGCCTTGAACGCGGCCATGAGCGACGTGGACTTGAGCGCCCACGAGGGGTCTTCGATGCGCTCGAACGGCACGGCGTCGGTGAGAGCGCCTGCGTAGTCGGCGTAGTGCTTCACGAGCTCGCCACGCTTGGCGATGCGCTCCGCTTCCTCAAGCGCCTTCACCTGCGTGTCGATCGCCGCCGATGCCTCACGGACGGGCGCGAGTGTGTCCTTGACCTCGGCCTCGAAGGCGACCAGCGACTCCATGTAGCGCGCCTTGATGTCCTTGCGCTTCTGATCGACGGACGTCACGAGGCTATTGAGCCACGCGCGGTCCTTCTTGGCTTGCGGCAGGTACTCGGGCGTCACCTGCACGCCTTCGTAGATCGCGATCATCTCGGCGATGCGGGCCTTCACGGCCTCGAAGTTCGCTTCGATGATGCCGCCCGGCTCGAACCTCATGATGGTGAACTCGGCAGGCTCCACCACCTCCACCGGGACAGCCTCCGGCTCCTTACGCTTGGTCGCCATGCGATTCCCCTCTCCTCGGGTGCGTACAGTTAATACTAGCGCGTTGTTGCGCGGGGTGCAAGGGATTCCTACGACGCCCGCACGCGATCCGCCGGCACCGTGAAGAAGCGATGCGCCATGATGCGCCCGACCTGCTCCTGCGTGCGGACCGTCACGACCTCACCATCGCACGCCTGCACGACGGCGGGTATCCAGTGTGCGCGCCGTAGCGGCTTGACCTTGCAGGTGTCCCCCACTCCCACGGCTACCCCTCCTTCTTCGGCCTTCCCGGCTTCCCCGTCGTGAACGCCGCCACGCTCTCCGGCGTCACATCCCACCGCCCGTCGATCTTGTACGCCACGAGCCGCCCCGCCTTGATGTACTGCTTCACCCGCTGCGGGCTCATGCCACGCCCAGTGCGCTCGCCGAGTATCCGCGCGGCTTCCTGTGCGGTCACTTGTCGTCCTCCAATCGCATGAGTACGGTCACGTCACGTCCGGTGCCGTGCTCGAGCAGCCACACGGCGTGTGTGTAGGGTTCCGGCGCGGCATCGAACGACACGAGCACATCGGCCTCGTCGAGTATCGCCTTCCATGCAGCCTTGACGTCGCCGTGTACGGCCTCGCCGTTGACGCGCATGGTGGTCGGCGCGAGATAGCGGAGCGCGTGCGGGTTCATCGCTGTTTGATCTCGCCGAAGGCCATGATGTCGTCAATCATCCACTCGTAGCCCATGAACCCGAGTGATTGCTTGCGGAGCTTCGCCGCTTCGGCGGGAGTAACGACCCTGACCGTGATGCTTGCACGCCAGCCGTCATCCCATGAATAGGAGTATTGCCCTACTGCTCGGTCCACGACTGTCTGTGAGCGCGTGGTGCGCGTCCTGGCGAATACGTAGCCCTCGCCAGACCAGCGGCCATTCCATGAGCCGCAGCCGGGCATCGTGAGTTCGAATGCGAGTATCACTTCGCCGCCTCGATCGCCGCGACGATCGCGTAGGTCGCCTGACGGATGGCGCGCACGAGGATGAAGCCGAAGCGTGCGGTCACCCATGCTGCTATGAAGTGCGGATGGTTGGTGTTCACGCTCTCGAACGCTGCGGCGGCGATATCCTCGGTCGCGTCGAGGTCGGAAAGGCGGTGCTGAGTCTCGGTGGTCATGGTTGCGTGACCTCCTTCGCGTCTGCCTCGCATACTGCCTTTGCTTCATCGGCGCTTCGATAGTAGTATCCGAAGATAAACCGTTCGCCGTCTTGCGGATCGCACTTCGCTACCCAAGTGCCCCGCTGGTTCTGCCACACATGGTAGGTGGCATCCTCGCCGATAGCGATGTAACTACCGCTCGGCTGCTTCTCCCACTTCATAGCGCATCCCCTCGTCGGTGTACCTTGCTCCCTAACCCTAGCACCCTCCGCCAACGCACGCAAGGGTTTTCCGCAGATTCCCGCAACTCTTTTCGGGCAACGCGAAACGGCCCCCGCCGAAGCAGGGGCCGCGCGTCATACCTCGAAGAAGTCCTCGCCGTAGACGAGGGTGGTACCTACTGAGGGTCCGGCGTCAGGTTCTTGATCGCCAGGAATCCCGACAGCACACTCAGAAGTCCGGTCACGACGGTTGCCGCGTCCTTGATGGCGAGCGCCAGCTTGCTCGGGTCGATGACCCCCGCGTAGATGGCGGCCACGAGCGCGACAAAACCGCTGATCGCGAGCGCGATGTAGATGAGCTTGCGAGTCGCTGCGTTCATGCTTCCCCTCCTCTCCAAGTCGATAGTCGGTTGGCGAGCTTAGAATCCCAACCTGACGATGATGTACGCGACCGCGACCGCCAGCGCGATTTTCTCCGCGTTCCTGCCTATCCACGATAGCGGCTTGAAGATGATGCCGCGCTCGGCCTCGTCGACCGCTGCTTCGGTGGTGACGGCGTTCCGCCAGACTTCGAGGCTATCCGTGCGTCCGCTGTCCCGGCGCACGATACCGGCGAGAGCGTCCACATCGCCGACGAGCTTGTCGACCGCGCGGCTCTTCGGGCAAGTGAGGTCGCGCACCTTCGCCGCCGCCTCCTCCATCGTCCGGTGTGCGCGGAACTCGGTAGCGAGCACCTCTATCGCAGTCGTCAGCCCGGCCGTCTCGCCTGTGAGCCGGTCGAGCTTGTTGCTGATGGTCGCGATCTCGTCGGGACTCATCAGGGCTCCCCGATGATCGCCGCGATGCGATCGTACTTCGCGGCCTTCGCGGTGAGTGTGGAGTCCACGGGCGCGTTCACCGTGACGGGAACCTCCGCCGTGACCGCGATGAGTTTGGTCCAGGTGGCAGATCCGACCACGCCGTCGGCGGCAAGCCCCGCGCTCGTCTGGAAGTTCTTCACGAGCTGCGTCGTCCGCGCGTCGAAGTAGTCGTTCGAGGGGATGACCGCCGCGCCTGTCTTCCGCAAACGCTCCTGCAACTCGCCGACAAGCGGACTCGTCATGCCTTCGCGCAGAGTGATGTAGCCCACGGTTGCCTCCTCATCCGACGCGATGCCCGCCCAGGGGGATGCGTCCTCTCGTTTGGCCGCGTAGATGCTCAGGTGGATGTGCCCGATGTGGGCGGACTCTCCGGTGTACACCGTCGGTGCGCGTCCCTCGTGGTAGAAGACGCGGTTGTAGATCGCGTAGTGCGAGCGAGGATCCGCAAGGAGCCGGAGCGCGAGCGCCTTCATCGGCTCTCCTGCCCCGGGCCCGCCGTTGACGGGGATGTCCAGCGCGTTCCCGTAGATGTGGTCGCTCGTGCCGGCCGCGATGTGCGCAGCGTCGGCCATGATGCCGAGGTTCGCCGCTCCCATCGACGGATACCGCTCGAGCAGTTGCCTCTTGAGCGTCAGTAGCGCCGGTGCCGGTGTCGACATGCTCATCCCTCCTCTAGTCGGAACGTCCTCGGCTGCTTCTCGTGGTGCTGCGTCTCGCCCGCGCCGTCAGGTGCTGCAGGTCGAGCGGCGAGCCGAACGTGACCGTCGATACGTGGCTGTCCACCGCGGCGACGTTGGTCACCACGAGATCGCGCGTGGGGCTCATCCCGCGCACCCGCGCGAGCATCCCCGGCATCACGTACGTCACGGGCACGTCGCGTCCGTTCATCAGCCTGGCGCGGGTGATCGTCATGCCGCCCTCAGCGCCTCGCTCTGCCTCGTCTGCGGCCACACCGGCCGCCACGCCCGCCGTCGTCGCAGAGGTCGTCCAGGGGACGCTCAGATAGCCCGTGCGGTCGTAGCCGATGACGTTGAGGTAGTGTGTGGCGTCGGTGTCCTCGACGGTCGAGTAGCGCGTGTGCCCGTCCTGGTCCGGGTAGGCGACGATGTAGTCGCTGGCGAGGTCCGCGGCGCTCACGTCGCGCAGGTTATCGCTTTCCGCCTGCCGCACGTCGAGCAGCACCGTCGGGGTCGTGGGTATCTGCTCGAACACCGGCACGCCCGTCTTGAGGTACCCGACGCGCCGGGGGTAGAAGCCGAAGTGGAAGTCGGTCGTCGCGACCACGGTGTCGATGCGCTTCTTGAGGTCGTCCTGCGGGTTGGTGAAGCCGAGCGCGTCGATGGCGGTCGCGTGTGCGCCTATCCATGCGCGGTACGCGGCACCGGCCGGGAGGACGTAGGTGGGCAGCTTGTCGATGCAGTGGTCGATGACGGTGTGTGCGCTGATGGTCGTGAGCGCGGTCGAGTGCAGCCTCAGGTTGTAGCAGTCCACCCATACCCGCGCGTCACTCGCCGTCCAGCCCACGTTGATGTTCATGGAGATGACGAACCCGTAGGTGCCTGCCGGGAACGTGGCGGTATGGTTCGCGTGCGTTCCTTGAGCGCACTCGTAGATGACGGCCGCGCCGACCACGCCGTCCACGTCGAGTGGCGAGATGGTGAAGTAGCCGTAGTTGTCCGAGTCGTTGACCCGGAACGTCAGCTTGAGCCTGTCGAGTTCGACGTCGCCGAAGTACCGGTACCCCATGTAGTCGCCGGTCGTGGTGGTCGTGCCCGCCTTTTGCCAGATGGTCACGACACCGTTGCTGTTGCACGTGCCGAAGGCGTCGGAGTTCGTGCCGAGGAACTCCATGAGATCCGCGCAGAACCCGCCGTAGCCGTAGAACTCCGCTCCGCGCTGATGCGTGAGCCCTATCGCCTGACCCGCGCATTCGAGCGGAGCGCCGTAACGCGGACGCCGCCACACCACGCCCGTCCAGTCCAGCCCGGTCGCGCCGAAGATTTCGACCTTCGCGAGCAGGATGCGTTCAGCGTCCTCGTCCGAGAGCACGATGGGGACCGACGCCGTGGCGCAGCCGCCCGCGATATCCCAGGAACGCTGGACGCCGGAGACGGAGAACACCCTGGCGCGCCTTCCTGGCGGCGTGATGCGTACCAGCACGGCTAACCTCCGTACGGCGTCTTGTAGGTGGGCTGGTAGTACAGCACGAGGTCGCAGCCGCCCGGCACGGCGTTGGCAGTGTCGCCGTCCACGACGATAGCCGAGTCTCCCGGCCACACCCTCGGCGTGCCCTGCGGGTCGGTCAGCGCCTGGTCGAGCGCCTCGATGCCGCCCGCCTTGCTCGCGCCGTAGATGGTCGGGGCGTCCGTCATCGCATCTATCAGCACGCCCTCATCAGCGGCGGCGGTGCGCGTGGTCACGACGCTGTACTCGTCGTAGGGCAGGAGCGCCACGGTGTCGAGCTTGCCCGTCCCCGCGCCAGCGTTGGCGGCGGAGATCGCGACGGCGGAGTTGAATGCCGTCGCTGTCTGCCCGTACACCTTGAAGGTCAGGTCGTCGCCTGCGGACTCGCCAGTGCCGTAGCTGGGGGTTGTGAGCGCACCAGCTGCGTAATCGCCGTTGGAGAACGCGAAGCCGACGGTGAATGGTTCGAGTCCGACGAGTTGCAGTAGGAACGACCACGTCCCCGTCGCACTCGCGATGGGAGTGGTAAGGGGTACCTTGTGGGTTCCGATGGTGAGGTCGGCCGCAGCGTTCATCTGTTGTGTGCTGCGGAGGGTGGTCCCCTCGTAGATGTAGAGGATGGGGTTGAACAACGTGCTAGACGGTGCCACATCGAGGGTGTACTCGATAGCCGTAATCCGCCCGGCGAACCCGGCGAACGTCTGCTGGACGTGCAGCACGTCAGGAGATGCCGATGTCAGCGTGAGCGTGCCGTCATCGGCGGTGTTCTCAGCAAGCGATATCTCCGCGTTCCAGCCGCTGTCCGTATCGAGCGCGGGTATCGCCCCACCCGGGATAGGCAACGGCGGCAGGACGACCTTCTGGAAGGCGTTCTGCACCGTCGCGGGCACCGAGGCCGTGACGTAGGACTGCGTGCCCGCCATCCCTCCCGACGCCGCAACGGTGGACGTGGCGAAGTACGTCGTGTCGCCAGGAGTCGCGTCCGGCTGCTCCACCCGTGCGATAGGAAGCCACCAGCCGCGCAGCACGTTGCTGTCGAGCGTCGTCGGTGTCCCGAGCGCGGTCCCGTCGGCGTCCATCGTGCCTTGCGCGGACTCGCCCGAGAGCGCGTCGGCGTCGGCGGTCCCCTGGTAGTCCTGCGTCGCGTTCGTGGCGAGGCCGTGGCGGATGCCGAGCGCCTGCATGGTCGTCGCCTGGTCGTAGGTCAGCAGCGCCCGGAAGCCCGTGGGCATACTCCCGAGGATGTCCGATGCCGTGATGATGCCGGGAAGCGACGTCGGCGCGGTCGAGAGCGTGGCTGTCGTCTCGGGACGCTTCCAGCCCGGCTCACAGGTGATGGTGAAGTCGATGACCGTGAACGCCCGCCCGTCGACGCGGGCGGTATACGTCTCGGAGTGTTCGACGTCGAGGATGGCTGCGGTGTAGCCGTTCGTCACCCCGTACGCCTGGAAGTACCAGTCGACTCCGGGCGCGATGGCGTTCAGGGTCGCGTTCACATTGGCCGAGAGCAGGTCCGGCGTGGTGTCGGAGAACAGCATCTGGAGCTTGTGGACGCTGTCCTCGTAGATCGCGCCATCGAACGTCTCGGCACGCTTCCCGGCGGCGAGGTGCGTCTTGTAGGCTGCCGTCTCGCGCGGGGACTCGTACGTGAACCGCCCGACGTAGCGGTTCACGCTCGGGTCGGACGCGTTGAACGAACCGAAAAGATGGGTGTCGATGAACGCCATGATGCTCCTATCCGATGCCGAGCGCGGCTAGGACATCCCCGGACGCGATGTCGCTGGAGTTGATCCGCTGCACGTCACGCTCGAGCTTCGCCATATCCGTGTAGCGCGGGTCGGCGATGATGACCGCCTGCATCGAACTCGAGACGCTGCCCCCGCGTTCGATGATGCGCTCCACCTGCGTCTCGCGCAGCACGTACTCCCCCGCCTGGAGGGAGTACATTCCCGAGACCGGAATCCCGCCGCCGCCGTGGCGTTGGAGACCACTGCTCGTCACACCGGCCGGAAGCACTTTGAGTGAGAGCGCCCGCTGCATCGCCGATCGGGCACTGTCGGCGGTGTTCATGGCTGCCTGGAGGGCCGCCGTCACCGCTTCGATGGACGCGATGCTGTTCGCATTGTCGTAGGAGGTGCCGAGCGATTCCGAGACCGCCGCCGCCATGTCCGCTGCTGCGTCGTTCACCCGCAGTTCGGCCTGTTCGACGCCGAGTTGTGCACGCGCCACGTCATCGGCGGTGGACTCGCTGTCTTTCATGACCTCGTTCAGGCGCTCACGGGCGGCGTTGAGATCGAGTACCGCGAGCTGCTGCGCTATGTCGAGGTCGGTGAGCGTGCGGAACTTGCCGGCCGCGCTATCGGCAGCGACCATCGAACCATCGATGGCACGGGTGAGCGTGTCGGTCTGTACCGCGGCTTCGGCTGCGTCATCGCCGTATATGGCGATCGCCTGGTCGAGCGTCATTCCCGCCCGTGTAGCGATCTCAGCTTTCTCCGCCTCGGAGAGCAGCGAGAACTCGACTTCTTGCGTCGCGCGAGCGAAGTCCTCCCAGGTGGCCTTGCCGTCGTCGACTATCTTCTGCATGTCCTCGAGACTGTCACCGTTCATGACCATCGAACGGCTGAAGTTGTTCGCGCTGTCATCGACCTGCTGCATCTTGTAGATGAATACGGCGAGACCAGCCACGAGCGGGTTGATGGTCATCAACAGCGCTGGGAGTTTGGCAGCGAGTCCGACGATGCCGCCAGTACCAGCAGCACCAGCGGCAGTAGTGGCGGTGATGCCAAGATCCCGAAGCGCACGGATGAGCGTGCCGAGATAGGGTATCGCCACGAGTGCCGCAGTCCCGACGGCACCGATGCCGATGACGGTCTTCTGTGTGTCTTCCGACAGTTCGCCGAAGCCCTGGAGCATCTCGGTGATGCCGTTGGTGACGTCTACGAGCGCCGGCGCGAGTTCCTCCCCGACGATCTCCTGGAGGTCGGCGAACGCGTTCTTGAGTTGGATAGTGGCGACCGCGCCCGATGCCGCTTCCTGCTCCGCGTAGCCGCCGACCTGTTCGCGCAGCGCCTTCATGACCGCGGCGTAGCGGTCGGTCGCGTACAGGTTCTCGTCTATCGAGATGCCCTGACGCTTGAACGCGCTGATCTGACCCTCGAGCGCCTTTCCGGCGAGCTTCGACGCACTCACCATGTCCACGCCGAACTTGCGCGAGAAGTCCACGATGAGCGGGGTCAGCTCGAGTATCTGGTCCTGCGTCGTCTGGAAGGTGCCGAGCATCGCCTGAGCGGTGATGATCTCTTCATCGTCAGCCGCCGTGAGCTTCTGTATCGCTTTGGCCTGCTCCTCGAAAGCGCGGGTCGTGGCGCCCTGCAACTTCGGCATGTTCGACAGCGTGTTCTGGAGCTTGACGAGCGCGATCTGCGATTCCTGGTACGCCTTCACCGACGAGACGCCGAAAGCGACCGCGGCAAGGCCGAGCGCAGCAGCGCCGGCGCGAGCGGCTGAGGACGTCAGCATACCCTCGTACTTCTTGGCCTCGGCGGTGACGTCCTTCAGCTGCCTCTTGACGTCGCCGTCATCCTTGAGGCCGATCTCGCCGAAGACGGCGAACGCCTTAGTGCCGATTCCCATGTGATACACCGTCCCAGGCTGCGAGCGTGTCGGCGATGATCTCCTCGGAGGTGCGCTTGTCGAGCTTCCACTTAGGCGTGAAGAACAGATCGAGCAGATGGCGCGGGTCGTTCACCGCGTAGGACGTGGCGAGGGACTGCCGCAAGATGAGCGCGTCCTCTACTTTGTCGGCGCGATGCGCCCACTCCCTGACTTCTTGCGCTGGCCAGGCGAGGACTTCGCGGGGGTCGCGTCCGAAGGTCCGTGCGACGACGGCTGCGAGGTCTGCGATGTCGTCGCCACACCAGATGCGTTTCCCAGGTCGCTACCCTTGATGAGCAGCATTCCGAGGCGGATGAGGTCCGCGCCTCCGAGGGAGGTCACATCGAAGCCGGGGACGCACTTCTGCACAATCGGGATGGCCGCGAGCAGGTCGTCCTCTGATGCCTCCCCGCCCAGGAACCGCTTGTACAGCCGGTCCCATTCGAGTTCGTCAACGACTGCGAGACCGGCGGTATCGTAGGTGATGCCGCCGATCTCCACGGGGTCGGAAGTCGTGATGCTGAAGATACGCATGATGCCCTCCTCGGGTCAGGTCGGTCAGGAGACTACGGGGTTCGACGGCCAGATGATCTCCCACGGTTCGGTCGCCATGTCGGTATCGGCGTAGTGCGCCTCGAAGGTGATCTCGAGGCCGGGCGCGTCGTCGCGCACGGGCCCGAGTACGAGCGGCTCGTACGAGAGCGGGTTCTTGAGGATGAACGCGACCGCGCCATCGCCGCCGCCAGAATGGTCGCCGATCCACGCGACATTCGTGAGGTAGTCCGCAGCCGCTACATCCGCGGCCCGGGTGATGGTCGCCACGTCGCCATCCTCTGAGGCGGTGGCGCCGGGGAGCTTGTCGAGCAGCGTGTCGAGGTCGATGTCAGCGATCGTCATCTTCCCGGTGGCCGTGCCCTTGATGCGATGCGTCATCCCCTTGATCTTGCCGAGCGCGCCGTCGAGATCCTCGCCGACGTTCTTGAACTCCTGCACGATGGTCACTTCGTTGCCGCCACGCGTCGCGCCGATGATGTTCGCGGTCTGCGTCGAGAGTTCGGCCTCCTTGTCGTAGTTGCGCACCCACACGCCAGCGCCGAAGACGTGGCGCTCGACGGTGTTGCTCGTGATGCCGTGTGTGGTCATGTTGATACTCCTTAGCTCACGGTCGCGCCCCATGCGGTGCACAGGCGCTGCGATATGTACGTACTCGTGTAGACAGCCCGGAAGCGGATCGCCGTCAGGTCGTCATCGAAGATGCGCTGGAACGTCTCCCGCAGCCACTCCGAACCGGCCCCGGCTGCGGTGTCCTGTACCCGCCAGTCGATGAGCAGTTCGTGAGCATCCTCCATGAGCTCGGTCACGGCCACCACTTCGGTCTCCGCGCCGTAGCCATGCCCCTCCAGCGTGAGCGTCGCCAGTTGCGTGAAACCGTCGCCGGTCTCCGAGAGTGCGACGTCACCCACGAGGTAAGGACTCCCGGTGGGGGTTCCCTTGTACTCGGGCGGGGCGTTCCCGCGCCATAGGTCGAGTGCGTCGAGCCTTGCGTAGATCGCCCCCCACAGCACTTCCATACACTCACCTCCCGAGCTTCTGCGTCAGATGGCGGGCGAACGTCTTCTGGATGTCTGGAAGGTGGTCCATGACCGCCGGTCGCAGGTACGGTCGAGCCGGTATCGTCACCTGCTTCACCCGGACCAACTGTCCGTCCCGCGTCTTGAACCTCAGCCAATCCTTCTTCGCGCGGATCGTCCCGCCGAACTCATGGATAGGCGCGTACACCACACTCGACCCGACCCGCCCGACCGAGGTCAGCCCGTCCTTGTCGACCTCATGGGTGATGCTGCTACGCAGGTCGCCTCCGCGGACATTGAGCTGCTCGGTGGAATCCCCGCCGCCGGAGACGTTCTTCTTGGCGTCGTTGGCTATCTTGCGGGCAACCTCTTCGAGCGCGCCCTCGGCCGCCCGCTCGATCGCGTTCAGCGCTTGCGCCGAGTAGTCGATGAAGGTCATCGCGTCACCTCGCGCAGATCGAGCCTTGTCACGTCGCCGTCAGCATCGACGCCGAGTATTTCGTAGACGGTCGTGCCATGCTTCACGCGGTTCCCGGCGACGGCCCAGTCCGCATGGTCGACGCGGGACACCTTGTCGACCGGGTACTCGTAGCGACCCGCACCGACGCGCCTTGACTCTCGCGGAGTCGTCAGGCTTCCCCATACCGCCGTACCGTCAGCCCAGCTATCGGTGGGTGCGCCGGTCGCCCCTTGCGTCGTGGTGCGGACCTGGGGCGTGAGCAGGTAGCGCATGAGTCCGGCGTGCCTCATCTCACCACCCCCGCAGGAGCTTGATGACGCCCTCGACCCGCGCCGGCACACCATCCGAGATACCCGTCGTGCCGCCTGCGGTGACCCGGCTCATGTCGCCATCGGTCACGCTGCCCGCGCCGGGGTCACGGTTCGCGTACCACTCGGCCACGAGATCGCGCACCGCGCCTGCCAGTATGGGTTCGTACTGCGTCCACGACGTCGAGAGACTGACGCCGCCCGTGTAGGTCACGGTGTAGGTGCCGGGGCTCAGGATGTGCGATGCCCGGACACGCCCCGCCGCATAGTCGATGTCCAGCGAGTCCGACAGGTCGTTGTCGTCAGCGTCGATGATCGTCAGCGTGGCGGATGAGGACACCGGCCAGTTCTTCATGCCGAAGCTGCGCGAGTTCCTGCCGACGCTCACCTTCTCGGCTGTCTCGGCGGCGGTGATGAGCCGCCCGATGCGCGAGGTCAGAAAGGCTTCGGCGGCTTCAATGAGCGAGGCGATGACATCATCCTCGTCGGCCGTGGTGATGCGCAGATACGCCTTCGCGTCCGCAAGTGTGAGGAACACACCGTCGCCGGTGACGGTGAGGTCGGTCTGCGGGGTCCAGGTCACGTCGTCACTCCCGTCAGTATCGTGTCTTCCTTGCCCGTGAGCCTGCCGACGAGCGTGTACGCGCCGTCATCCGGCAGGTCGATATAGCCGCCGCCGTTGCTGGCGATGACCGTGTTATCGGCTTGCGGTGTCGCGTAGGTCGTGTCAGTGGGCAGGTAGGCGTCGATGACCGTACCGGGTAGCAGCGTCCCCGCGGCGATGGTGTAGCGCGTGTAGCCCGCGGGTACCACGCTCGACGCTCCCCACGCGCCCGCCCCGTGGTTCGTGGTCAACTCCGTGTCGATCTCACCGACGGTCGGAACGCCCGCCACGGTCGCCGAGGCGTCCACCTTGAGCGGCGTGGTGAACGTGAGTGAGTCGAGCTTCCCGACGCGCCCTGCGGTCAGCTTCCCGTCCGCGCTCTCTGCCGCCGTCTTGGCCGAAGTAGCGTCAGCGCACGTCATCGTCCCGCTGTAGTCGGTCTTGTCCGCGTTCGTGGCGATCTTGATGCCCGTGGTCACGAGAAGCGTGTTCAGTGCCGAGAGGCCGTAGGTAGCGAGGTTCGTGATGGCCGTCACGATGGCGCTTACCGCCGTCGCGTTGGGTGCGTTCACCAGGTCCATCTGTGCGCCGGGTGCTGCCCGAGTGCCGATTGCCGTCAGCAGCGCCCCGAGGCCGTCCGTCGTGTTGGCGAGGTCGTCCTTCGCTGCCGTCGCGTCGGCACACGTCATCGCATCCCCGGCCTTGGCGGGGGCATAGCTGCCCTGCGTGGCCGCGAGAGTGACCTCTGGGATGCTTGTGACCGCCGCGATGGCGCGTGTCTGTACCTCGTCGGCTATCGCGTCCGGCGTCGGCGGGGTGCCTGTGTACGGGTTCGTCGGGATGGCTGCTACATCAGTAGGCAGGTTCGCCGCGTCGAGTTCCGCAAGCCGACCCTCGGTGCAGACGCTTGCCAGGGCTGCGCTGTCCGTGCCGCGCATATCCGTGTTCGTGGTGGTCGTGTCGGTCAGTACCACTCCCGCCACCTTGTGCGTGCTCGGGTCGTAGCCGGTGTCCGCGAAGTCCTTGAGGTCGGTAGCGGACTGCACCACGCCGCCTATCGCCACCACGTCCACTTGCGGCTTCGTGGTGCCGCCCGCGTAGCCCGTGCCATCGTAGGCGAGTTCGAGGTTGTCGGCGGCGGTGGTATCGCCGCTGATGGCTGTGGTATCAGCGAACACCCGAGCGCCGTCAGTCTGCTTGGCTGCATCCAACTCGACATGAATGCACACTGACACCATGTTCGCCGCGCCCTTGAGCACGATGTCTACAGCCTTCGCCCCGACCGCGAGCGCGGCATCAGGTACGTGCAACTCGTAGGTGCCCGGCATGTTCGTGCCGTCGATGGCGACGAACCCGCCGCTCACCCATGTCCCCTTCGTGGCGGTCACGAGGGAGATGGCTGTTGCCGCACCTGCCGCGCCGACACGGTTGTAGTACGCCGTGAGCGAAGCAGTCTCGAACGTCAGTCCTGCCAGCTTCGCACCGACAGCCGAGGACGAATCCCACACCTCGACGGTGATTATCTGGCTGGTGGCACCCGCTGGTCTGTTGTGGTTCTGCATCATGCCTCCTGGAGCCAGAAGTGTTTGGGGCCGCTCGCGCCGCTCCCGGTGTATTCCAGTGTCAGCAGCGGGCGGTATGAGGCGGTGGCTTCGTTCTGCGTGTAGAACTGGTACGAGCCACCATCCGAGACATTCTCAGCCGTCGGCGGCTGGTGGTTGCCGAGATCGTAGTAGTTCTCTCTGATGGCGAACTTCGTGTAGCCGCTCGTGTTGATGGCTGCGATTCCAGCGGCGTTGAGCGTGAACACCACGTGCGCGTAGGATGTGGAGATGTCAGCGTGCGGTATCGCGGCGGCGAGAAGCGTGGTACCCGCCTGGTCGTAGTCGTCACCCACGAGCGCGGTAGCAGACGCTTGCGTGCTAGCGACAAGCGCCAACCCGCTGCTCGCGTTCGCGTAGAGTAACTTCCGTACGTAGATGTCGAGCGTTCCGGAGTCCACGGTGCCGCTCAGTGTCGTGTCGAACGACGGGAAGAAGCGCGACACCTGGAACTCGATGTAGTCCCACTCTTCCCCGACCGCGTGTACTCCGTAAGCGTTTACGCTGGCCGTGGTGCCCGTCGTGTTGGCCGTGCCAGCCGACGCCCCCCGGACGGTGCTCCACGTGTCGCCGCCGAGATAGACGAACCCATCGGCGGAATGCGGATTGAGGGCGAGAGTGCTCATGACGCGCCTCCGCACGGGACAGCCGCCCACACGAGGACGGCGATGATGACGAGGATGAGGAGCAAGAGCTTCATGGTCACTCCGATACGAACGTGACGCCGCCGACTTCGACGGTCGGTTTCCACTCGCCATACCGCGTTGCGCGTATCCGCCGCGCTACCTCCGCACTGTCCATGTCCGGCGTGATGTGCGAGAGCGCGTCAAGGTCGGCGCGGGTATGGGATACACCCCACGTCTCGGGGATGTTCAGGAACGCACGACCGCGCAGGATGGAATCGGTGACGGTGTAGAACTGCGCGAGCATGAAGTCGTAGGTGCGCTCGGTGAGCGATGCCACGTCATCCGTTGGGTACACGGCGAAGCGCGAGACGGCGATGACGCCGCCCGTGTCCACCTTCTCGGCCATCCGGTGACAGGTGCATCCGTAGCCGGTCACGCGGTCGTAGAGAGCGAAGTTCGTACAGCCGATGCCGGGGTACTCCGGCGGGCCGGGGTGGAAGTTGATCGCCGCTACCCGCGCATGTCCGATGACC
>Ga0172381_10000900_pt1 | contig 37059 bp, 39 predicted proteins | sample Leawel6488metaG_FD_119754 | JGI IMG/M metagenome (GOLD analysis project Ga0172381, IMG submission 119754) | Leachate microbial communities from a municipal landfill in Southern Ontario, Canada - Leachate well 64-88 metaG | ecosystem: Engineered > Solid waste > Landfill > Unclassified | place... | reverse complement strand
CTTAGAAGAACTAGGGGAACTAGGACTTAGAAGAACTAGGGGAACTAGGACTTAGAAGAACTAGGGGAACTAGGACTTAGAAGAACTAGGGGAACTAGGACTTAGAAGAACTAGGGGAACTAGTAGACTTTTAATCAGACTTAGTAGTCCTTTATCCTTGTCTTACTAAATTCATAAAGGAGGTATTCCTTGTCTTTATATGAGGATGAAATTGCTTTAGAACAACTAGCTAATAAGGAAAACTTAGAACGCATTCAATCTCTTAAGATTTCTTCAGGTCTCTCTAATGCTCCTCAGGGAAGGTCTCTAATTGATAGGGCAATTAATACTCTTAGTATGTCTCTTCAAAATACCTCCTCGCATGGCTCAATGTTCATCGCAGAGCTTATCGCAGATTGGAACGCGGTAGCTATGATCTCCACTCGAATTATAATGAACGAGGCATTTACTCTACCTAAGAGAGTTTCATTAGCTGGTGTCTCCAAGGCGTTAGGTTTTGCTCTATTGGATCATCTTAATTTTAAGATGTATCAGACAAAACACCCACAAGAATACCTCAGGACAATGTGTCATCAGACTCTGCATAGTAGCAGATCATATGCACATAGGGAACGTGCTATTCTCTGGGCTATGGCTCAGACAATGGGGCCTGCTTCAACTATGATCTCTTTACCCCAAGACCAAGCGGTGCATCTAGGGATGAAACTAATTAGGTTATTCATAGAAGAGTGTGGCTTAGTCCAGATAATAACAGTTCCTTTAAGACATAATAAGACACAACATTACCTAGTGCCAGCCACGGAGACTCTTCATTATGTTGAGAAGGCAGAAGCTAAGGAATCCTTACTCTCTCCAATACTTTATCCCATGATTTATCCTCCGACACCTTGGACTTCATGGGATAGAGGTGGATACTTGCTTAATATTCCTCATGGAGAAATACAACAGAAGTTTATTAGATCCTCAAGGTTGCATAATACAATTGCAATGGAACATGGATTAGAACCTATGTTCTCAGCTGTTAATTACATGGGGAGTATCGCCTGGAGGATCAACAAGGACATGTTAGACACTCTAAGGGAAGCATGGGCATGTGGTCATGCTATGGTGCCTAAGCCTGAGGCAATTCCTGATCTGCCCCCAAGACCTTGGGACAATGATGAAGAGTATAGAGCACTTAAAGAACGGAATCCTGAGATTATTAAACACTGGAAGCAGGCTAGCGCTGAGGCATATAATGCAGTCCTAGGTTCTCCCATACGATCAGCTCGGATCAACTTAATACGTTGTCTGCATGTAGCTGAAGTGATGAAGGGTTATGAGAATATATACTTTCCACATAACGTAGACTTCCGCGGCCGTATATACCCCATTCCAGCTTGGGTAAATCCCCAAGGTGTTGACCATGCTAGGGGCCTCCTTGAATTCTCAGCTCCTGGTATTATGAACGATCCTAAAACAATGATAAAGAGCTCTCCTTATTACTGGCATTGTGTCATTGGGGCTAATCTGTTTGGCCATGACAAAATTCCCATGGATGATAGATGCAAGTGGACATTGGAACACCAAGAACAGATAGCCCGAAGCGCAAAAGATCCTCTTGATTGTGACTGGTGGCATCAGGCAGATAAACCTTGGCAAGCTTTGGCTTGGTGCCGGGAGCATCACAAGATAGTGGCTGAGGGACTTCGAGAAACTAGAATCGTTTGTCATCAGGACGGATCATGTAATGGCATTCAGCATCTGAGTCTGGCGACACGTGATGAGATAGGAGGGATGTCGGTAAACCTGGTCCCAAGTCCTGAGCGCCATGACATCTATTCCATGGTGGCTGAGGAGACCAAGCGAATACTCCCTGCTGATAGCCCTTGGAAGCCCTACGTCACGCGCAAAGTGTGCAAGCGAGGTACTATGACCTTGGGCTATGGCGTGACGCGCTATGGCATCGCGGAACAGCTGGCCGGGGACTTGCCGGGAATCCTAGAAGAGAAGTATGATAGGGCCACTATGCGCAAGACCAATGGACTAGCCACAGCCATAGATGAGGCCAGCCATAGAATCGTGGTCAAAGGAAAACAATTGATGGAGTGGTATCAGGCAGCAGCAAAGGCCTTTATGGCAGCCGGGCACCCCGTGTCATGGAAGACTCCCCTAGGATTCTTCATAATGCAACATTATCCCAGATACAAAGTCATAGAGATCCAGACAATTCAGAGCAAACAACGGCTGAAAATTTCAGTTGCTCTGGAATCTCCTGATATGGGGCAGAATCATAGCAAGAATGCAAATGCCATTGCCCCTAATATAACCCATAGCATGGACGCTTCACATATGGCCATGACCGCCCTAGGCTGTGCGGAGGTAGGATTAAAACAGTATGCTGGTATTCATGACTCCTTTGGCACAACGGCAGATAACATACCCACTATCAGGAAGATACTATTAGATAAACTACGTAGTATCTACCAAGATTATAATCCGATAAAGGAGATCCAAGCGCAAGCAATGAGACTTAACATCGAACTTCCTAAACCTCCAGAACAAGGGTGTCTTGATCTTAATGCACTCAGTAACTGTGAATACGCTTTCGGCTAAGGAGACTAATTACTAATGGCAGCAGGGAAAAATAAGATTGAATATATCACTGAAACTACTCCCATTGGAGAACTCAGATACTGTAACTTTGGCAAGCTGGATCAGTATGGTAAAAAGGGATGCCAGTTGATCCTTGATATTAATATCCCAGAGCATAAGGCGTTCATAGAAAAATTGCAGAAGATGAATAAAACTTTCTATGACGAGGCGATCACCAAGATCACCCAGAAGCGCTCCGAGTACCGGATGATTAAGCTTCCAGAGCCTGTTGAAAATGAAGAAAAACCAGATGCTCCTGCTACGCAGTATATTATTAAAGCTAGGACAAGTGGCGAAAGACTTCTTAAAGTAGTTGATGCTCTTAAAGCCGATCTTACTGAGGAACAGAAGAACAAAGTATTCTCTGGTTCTAAGGGCAGACTTATTATTGCTATGAAAAAGAATGTCCTTGGTGCCCCCCATTATAAAATTGGGTATGGTGTTTATCTTAGTGCTGTCCAGGTCACTGAACTTGTTGCACCTGGTGCATCTCAGGCAGATATCAGTTCCTTTGGTGAAGTACCTGATGGATTTACAGCTGACAAAGCAGCTGAGGATGAAGTGCCTCCTACTGATTATTAACTATGGGTAATTCTAAGTGTGCGTATAAACAAGTGTATCCTGGAGGTAAACCAAAGAATGGCAAGCGCTCAATTTTTGAGGATACCTTGTACAATAATCTCAAAGATCACAATAAAGTGCTTGTCATCCAGTATGAAGCTGAGGAATTATCTTATGAACTAACTTATGTTCCTGATTTTTCCTTGGTTCTTGCCAGTGGCAAAGAGATTATCATTGAGGCAAAGGGATACTTTACTCCTGAGGATAGAACTAAGATGCTTAGAGTTAAGCGCTTACATCCTGAGAAAGATATCCGGCTTGTCTTTATGAATAACAATAAGCTTCATGGAAAATCAAATATGAGATATGGGGACTGGTGTGATAAGCACTCATTCCCATGGGCTATTAAGCAAGTTCCTGATACTTGGCTTAATGAATAAGTAAGTTAAGGGCCTTTTATGCCCTTGATAAAATAAATAAAGGGAGATCCATTTATATGTCTAACGAAGTTACGAAAGAAGTTACGAAAGAAGCTAAGACCCCGATGACCGCTGAAGAGAAGGCTGCCGCTCAGGTTGCACTTACGGAAGCACTTAAGCCATTTATGTCTGAAGCTCATCGCCTTGTCGCTATTGAACTGGGCTTTGAGGATGGTGTGATGCCGGATAAATTGCTCCAGGTCACTCGTATTAGCCAGATGATTGTTGTCAAGGCTAAGGGACTGCTTAAGGGCAAGGATAAACCTGTTCGCACTGGCAAGAATAACAAGGTGTCGAAGTTCCGTGAGGCTCTGTGCCGTCTGTTCGCTGGTGCAAGGGCTAAGAAGATCAGTGAAGAAGTTATGCAGCAGAATGTTAATGATGCCTTTGCTGCTCCTGAAGCGCAGGCTGACCATGCTCCTACTCGGACTAAGAAAGCTAAGCCTGAAGTAGCTGCCTAATGTAAGTATTAAAGGGAGACATAGGATGAACTAAAACCTATGTCTCCCTACTACCTAGATAAAGGAGTCTCAGCCATCTATGTCTAAAACTAAATTCTTTTTTGTTGGTATTTACCAGAGGGATGAAGTCCCTTACATCGAGTATTATAAAAAGGTAATCTTAGCAACTGACGCTATTCTTGCTGATCTTGAAGGCATTTGTCAAATGGATGCAGATATGCCAGAGGCCGATTATGTTATACTTGGCTCTTTTGTAGTCTCCCAAAAGGACTTTGAAGATGCCTAGATATGATTATCGTTGTCATAAGTGCCAGCACATCGAAGAAGTATTTGAAGGTGTCAATGACAATAAGAACTTGCTTCACATCTGTGTTAAATGTGGAGAACCAATGCATCGTTTACTTTCTGCTGTTCCTCATGTGTGGACTAAGAACCACATAAAGATTAGGCATGGTATCCCCGAATAGGATATCAAGATAAAGGAATGAAATGGTGGCTCAGACTACAATTAGGCCAGTCACTCCTAGCACAGGGGATCTCAGTTGTTATGTTATCCCTAACAGCAGCCCCAACTATCAGCAGATACCTAGGATGTAGGGCACTTTACATCATGTTCTTTCTCCCCCCTGCAATAGCGTTGCTCCTTGTCATTACTGGGTATCTAATGGACAAGTGACATTGGATGGACAGAATTGATACACAGAACCGCGCCCGCTTGGGATTAACGCAAGAGATGTTTGAGAGACTACAGCGAATAGAATTGGTACTTACTCATCTGGTAAGCAAGGAGAATAAATGAAAATAATTGCATCTATATTCTTTATTATGGTGCTGTTTATACTCTGGTTCATTAACGCTTTATCTGAGTATGTCTATGCGGGAGCAAAAAGATAGTGGGCTTATGCATACTGAGATATGACTAGTTAATTATTGGAGGAATAATGTCCACCCAAGATATTCTATTCTTTTGTCTTCTTATTCTTTCTTTTATTATATTATTGCTTAGTGTAATCCAAACTATTACTGTTGACATTTGGAAAACATTAAGGGAGATTAACAATATTAAAATATGACTAAGCATCTTCCATGTCCCTCTTGTGGATCTAGTGATGCCTTATCAGACTATGGAGATCATACCTATTGTTTTGTTTGTAAGAAGAGAGTGAATAAGGATACCCAAGGATATTCCCAAGAACCTATGACTAATGATAGTGTGTGTGCACCCTTGTCAGTCCAGGAACTTAGATATAGAAATCTGAATGTTCGTCAGATAATGAGTGAAACTTGTGAGAGGTTTAATTATGGATACACTCCAACAGGTTCTTTTCTTGGAGAGGCGCAGGTGGCTTCTTACTTTGATCCAGAAACTGGGAAGCTTGTTGCTCAAAAACTGCGTTATCCCGACAAGTCCTTTCGGATACTCGGACGTATGCAGCAAGCAGGCCTCTTCGGTCAGTCTCTCTATGGTACTAATGGCGGTTCACGAATTACAATTACTGAGGGGGAAATTGATACCCTCAGCATATCCGCAGCCTTTGGTCCCTTGGAAGCCGTCGTTTCGCTGAGGAATGGGGCATCTGGAGCAAAGAAGGATATTCAGCAACATCTTAGTTTCTTAGAAGGATATAAAGAAATAGTCCTAGCCTTTGATACTGATGAACCAGGACGCAAAGCTATTGAAGACGTAGTTGCATTGCTCCCCCCTGGCAGAGTTAAGCTATATAACTATCCTGCTGACTGCAAGGATGCTAATGATGTCCTAATAAAACATGGCCCCATTGCAGTTCAGAATGGTGTGTACAATAGTGTAGCATGGGCACCTGATGAACTAGTAAATGCCTCAATGCTTTGGGATGAGATCAATAAACCAGTAATAAGGGGGCTTAGTTGGCCTTGGCAGACTCTTACTGACTTGACCTATGGTGTTAGACCTGGAGAGACTTACGTCTTCGGAGCTGGCACTGGTGTTGGTAAGACTACATTCTTCAAAGAGATAGAGACTCATATGTTAGTGGCTCATAAGCAGACAATAGGCATCATTCATATCGAGGAAGCCATTAATGCTACCATGATAGGGATTATGTCTAAGCATGCTAGAAAGAACTTTGGTGTCCCCGGTGCAAAGTTTACGGAACAGGAGAAACATGATGCCTTTGAGGAGACCGCCGGTACTAATAGGCTTCATATTTATAGGTCTGATAGCAGCTTGGATTTCGACACTATATTCTCCAGGATCAGGTATATGGTACTTGGCCTTGGCTGTAAGCATATCTTCCTTGATCATATCACAGCTTTGGCCGATGGCATAGAAGAAGAGAATAAGATCAATCAGTTCATGCGCAAGATCATTTCTTCCTTGGTTATCTGGTTCACTCGGAATGATGCTACACTCTACATGATTAGTCACCTCAGAAAAGCGCAGGGTAAACCTCATGAAGAGGGTGGCAGGGTACACTTGGATGACCTTTATGGTGCAGCGGCATTGAAGCAATGGGCCTATTTTGTCTTTGGTCTTGAAAGGAATCAGCAGTGTGAAGACCCAGAGGAGCGCCAGATAACTACTCTCCGTGTCTTAAAAGATAGATATACTGGACAGGCCATAGGAGAAACTATATCAGTTAAGTATGATGGGCAAACAGGAGGCTTAGAAGAAATAACCAATGAATCTAAAAATGAGGTTCAACCAAGCACAGAAAGTTGTCCTTTTTGACATAGAGACCAATGGCCTTTACTATGATGTTACCCAATTTCATTGTGGCTGGGTCAAAGATTTTAAGACTAAGGAAATGAAAGGAACTAGAGACCTAAAAGAATTCTGCAATTGGTTAAGTAATGCTGATATTCTAGTAGGTCACAATATAATAAATTATGATATCCCTACTCTCAGGAAACTTAATCCTGCATGGGCACTAAACAAGAAGTGTGAAGTATGGGATACCCTTGTATGGTCACGCCTTGTTTATCCTGACATTGGGGATAACAAGATATCTCATACCTTACCCAAGGATCAACAATATAAACATTCTTTGAAATCCTGGGGTATGCGACTTGGAGAACTAAAGGGAAATTATGGAAAAGAAGAATCTAGTTGGGAAACCTATAGTGAAGAGATGTTTAATTACTGTAAACAAGATGTCATTGTTACCTCTAGTTTGTTTACTCATCTTATGGGCTTACCTATTTCTTCAGATGATAATGACTTATCCTTCGACCTTGAGCAGAATTTCCAAGAGATCCTATCAAGACAAGAAAAGTTTGGAGTCTCCTTTGACAAAGATGGAGCATATAAACTTTATGCTTCCTTGTGTGCTAGGCAGCAAGAGCTCCTTAGAGAACTCAGAATTATATTTCCATCTTGGCAAGTTATTGAGAAACAGTTCATTCCCAAGAACAACAATAAAAAGTATGGGCATATTAAAGGTGAGTTGTATACCAAGTACAAAACGATTGAGTTCAACCCAGCATCAAATAAGCATGTGGCATATTGGCTCAAAAAGAGACATGACTGGAAGCCCTCTGCCTTTACGGAAACTGGGGAGCCGAAGGTGGATGAAGAGGCCCTCAAGGATATCATATTCCTTCCCGAAGTTCCATTGCTTCTTGAATTCAAGACACTCCAGAATCGTCTAGGACAGATTGCTGATGGAGACAATGGCTGGCTCAAGAAACTAGATAGTAAGAACATAATTCATGGCTCTGTTAATGGTCTTGGGGCTGGCACTCGTAGATGTACACATAGTAATCCTAATCTGGCCCAAGTCCCTAGAGTGGGAAATCCTTACGGCAAGGAATGTAGGGCTCTCTTTGGTCCTCCTAAAGAGTTTCCTTTCATGATGGGCTGTGATGCTCAGCAATTAGAACTTAGGACACTAGCTCATTACCTTTATACTTGGGACTTTGGCAAGTATGCTAAAGCTGCTCTAGAAGGCACTAAAGCTAATAAGGATGATATTCATTGGCTTAATGCTATAGCTATGGGGGTAGATAGAGATGAAGGTAAAACATTATTCTATGCCTATATCTATGGTGCTGGTCTTGAAAAATTAGGACGAGTAAAGAACAAAGGCTGGGATGCAGAATTAAATAGGAAAACAGGTTCTAGTATCAAGCGTAAGATGGAAAAGAATCTACCTGCCCTTGTGTCTTTGAAAGAATCTATTCTTAAGACAATCAAGATGCGGGGTTATCTTGTTGATCTAGATGGCCATCCTTTCAGTATTCGTTCTCAACACTCCTGTCTCAATGAGTTAAATCAAAGAGCTGGTGCTATCATAATGAAGCGTGCATTATGTCTCTTAGATGCTTCACTAAAAGTCCACTATAACTTTGTACCAGGCATAGACTATGAATTCATGTTGAATGTCCATGATGAATGGCAAGTAGCTACTAGAAACTTAGAAGTAGCTGATAGCATTGGCAAAGAATCTTGTATGGCAATAAAAGCATCCGGAATATTTTATGGTTTGAAGTGTTCACTTGATGGTGACTATGCCATAGGGACTAATTGGGCTGAGACTCACTAAAATATAAAAGGGAGAATTATGACTACTAAGAAAAAACTTGGTAAATTTGCGTCTATGGAACTCAAGAATAAATTATTGTGGGCTAATACAATCTATTTGACTAATGAAATTAAGCGATTGCATACTGTTATTGATGGCGTAGAGCGCCAACTAACTACGGCTCAGAGATCCCTGACAGCATTCCAGAGATTTGATAGAGACTTAGAGGCACTTCTTATTTCAGTAAGGGGTGGCCAGTCTATGAAGATTAGGAGTTTCTAAAAATGGCTAAGAAAGCATATGCTTCTTGTGAACATTGTGATATGGCTTATCCAGTGGGGGAATTTGAATTCATAGGTGGTATATCTCTTTGTCCTAGTTGTGAATCTGATCTGCAACGAAAGAGCATGATGACTACTAAGAGTAAGATCCCTACTAAAAAAGAAGATAAGAGTCACCCTGCTCATTATTCTGATATGAAAGAAGAACCACTTGAATTTATTCATAAGAATAAACTTAGATTTGAGGTAGGCTGTATCATTAAATATGTATGCAGATATACTAGCAAAGATGGCTTGTGTGATCTCAAGAAAGCTATGACATACTTGGAGCTCCTTATCTCTGAACTTGAAATGGAGACTAAATGAAACTTCTTATAGATGGTGATATCCTCCTCTATAAAATTGGTATGGTATATGACAAGCCTATTCAATTTGGGGATGATGCCCCGATTTATAGAGATATCCAAGAAGCTAAGGATGCTTATACTCTATTCATTAGTACTCTTATGTCTACTCTTAAAGCAGATAGGATGACACTATTCTTTACTACAGGAAAATCATGGAGATACGATGTATTTCCTAAGTATAAAGGGAATAGACCTCCTAAGCCTGAGATAATTAATACTCTTAAGGCATGGGCACTTGTCCATTACGCTGAGGATGTTCATTGCTATCAGAGCTATGAGGCAGATGACCTTCTCGGTCTTCATCAGGATATTCTTGGTAATACAATTCTATGTTCTAGTGACAAAGATTTACTTCAAATACCTGGTAAACATTACGACTGGAAGCGTGATTGTTATCAAGTTGAAGATGGGACTTTTATAGACAATAGATTGTTTACTGTGTCTCCTGAAGAAGCTGAGAAATTCTTTTGGACTCAAGTTCTCACTGGTGATCCAACAGACGGTTATCAGGGCCTCCCTGGTGTTGGTCCTGCAAAGGCAAAAGGCATCCTTGAAGGCTGTGAATCTCCTGAAGATTATTGGGCAGCTATAGTGATTGCCTATTTGCGTCATGGATACACCATCCAAGATGCTAGACAACAGGCACAATTAGCTTATATCTTGCATCCTTGGGATACCTACGAATATAGGTGGCAACCTCCATTTGATATTGAAAATGATCCTAAGTATGAAACACTCATAAGAGTACTAACTAATAAAAAGGGGCAGATTACTAGTAATGAATAATTATCAGAGATTTATTCATCTTAGAACATACGCCCGATGGCTCTCAGATAAAGGCAGAAGGGAAACTTGGGAAGAAACAGTAACTAGATACACTGATTATCTTCTTAATAAATTCTCTGATAATAAACGTGTAGTCTCTAAGATGCCTGAACTTCATGAAGCTATTCTGAATCTGCATATCATGCCATCAATGCGTGCTATGCATTCAGCCGGGGAAGCTCTTACTATGGATAATCAGACAGCTTACAATTGTAAGTACCAAGAGATTAATACTATTAAGTCTTTTGCTGATGTCCTTTATAGTCTCATGTGTGGCTGTGGCGTTGGCTTCTCAGTACAGAAGTCTCATATTGCTAAGCTTCCTAAGCTTGCTAATCGTCCAATCAAAAGCATAGATTCTTGGACTCTAAAAGTTGAAGACTCTAGAATAGGATGGGCGATGGCTTATGAAGAATACCTTCAGTCTCTATGGCTTAAAGGTGAATATCCTAGACAGATTGATGTCTCGACTATTAGGGCTGCTGGTACTCCTCTTAAAACTTTCGGAGGATTTGCTAGTGGCCCTGATGTCTTACTCAATCTCTTTGAGGAGACCAGAAAGATATTCGTACTCGCAGAAGATAACCTCAATCCAAAGAATTGCCTTGATCTCCTTTGTCATATTGCTGACTGCGTTATTGCTGGAGGAGTTCGCCGATCTGCTATGATTGCTCTCATGGACTATGAGGATGCAATGATAGCCAAGGCAAATGTAATCAGAGAACCGTGGCTCTATAATTGTAATGTTAGCGCTATGGTTGATAGTTATGAAGTCTCTCCAAGTAAAATTGTAAGGCTCATAGAACAAGCGGCTTCTCACGGGGAACCTGGTATCATATTCAAAGACACTTTGAAACGCAAGGCTCAGAAATCAGGCAGGGAATACCAAGGAGACTATGGTGTAAATCCTTGTTCTGAAGTTATTCTTAGGTCTAATGAATTCTGTAATCTAACCGAAGTTGTTCTTAGGCCAGATGATACTCTTGAAGATAATATGAAGTATGTGGAACTAGCAACCATTCTTGGATGTCTTCAGTCTTGTCTTACTGACTTCAATTTTATCCATTCAGATGCTAAATTTAATTGTGAGGATGAACGCCTTCTGGGTGTCTCCCTTACGGGAATAATGGATGATCCTGACTTTATAGATAAGAATGGTGAGGGCTGTGCCTTTGAAGCTTTGCATTGTGTAGCTGAAGAGACAGCTTGCGCCTGGAGTGGGATCTTAGGAATTAAGACACCTAAAGCTATTACTACAGTTAAGCCTTCGGGAACAGTATCTCAGCTTGTTAATTCTTCAAGTGGTATTCATCCTAGATACTCAAAGTATTATATCCGTTCAGTACAAGTAAATAAAACAGATCCTCTCGCTAAGTTCCTTATTCATAAGGGAATACCTCATAAATTTCCTAATGGAACACATGGCAATCCTGTATTCTCATTTCCTATGAAAGCTCCTCATGGTGCAATTACTAAGGATAAACTTACTGCTAAAGATCAAATGGAGGCGGCATACATTGCTAATGAGCATTGGGCAGACCATAATGTATCAGTCTCTATTTATCTCTCTGGTGAAGAAGTACTTGGCTGTGCTTCTTGGCTCTGGCAGCATAGGCATGAGATGACTGCCTTGTCTTTCTTTCCTAAGGAGACCGAGGAATACCTTAAAACATTCCCATGGATTCCTTATGAAGCTATAACTAAGACCAAGTATGATGACCTAGAAGCCGCTATGCCTAAGATTAATTGGAATGAATTTACTACTTTTGAGTCTAAGCATAGAAATGAAGCTGCTAAGTCAGTTGGAGTTGAGAGAGCCTTAGCTTGCTCAGGGGGTAAATGTGAACTCTAATCTGCTTTATGAACTCATGGAAAAACTAGATAATGCTTTTCCTAATAAACTTCCTCTTGAGTCAGAGATGCTAAATAGTCCACACAAAGTATGGATGAGCATAGGTTCACGTCGTGTAATTGAGTACATCAGGAGTGAACTTATTAGGAAGGATGATTAATGATGGAGGTCTAAATGTGTATTTCTAGTATGTTTAAGACACCCAAGGTAACTATGCCTTCGGTGCCAGCCCCAACACCTACGCCTCCCAGTATTCCAGTAACCTCAGTTGCCACTGATCTTGACCCTTTGGCTACCATTCGTAAGAAACGTCTAGGTAAACAAAGATTCAAGTCCGGGGCACTTGGAGGTCTTACGACTGGGGACGCCGCTATGGCCCCAAGTGGGGCACCTGTGGGACTCCCTAGTCTAGCAGGAATTGGGAGGTCCTAAATGGATAATGCCTCAGCTAGATTCGGGGCATTAGATACCATCCGCAGGGCACACTTAGATAGGGCCAGGGACTGTTCAGCTTTGACAGCTCCCTGGCTCTTACCCCCTGAGGGACATAGTATCAATGATCCATTACTTGTTGCTTGGCAGAACTTGGGTTCAAGATGTGTACATAATCTTGCATCTAAGTTATTGCTTATCCTATTTCCTCCTCAGATTCCATTCTTCAGATTAGAGATTAGTGATTATGAAATGAAGCTTCAGGCTATACAAGCTATAGATCCTGCAACTGGGGTATCATTACTTGAATCTTTTATGGAAGCCTTCAGTAGAATTGAGAGAGCAACTCTACTCCTCTTCTCTAAGAATAGGCTGAGGAATCCTCTATATCAGCTCCTTCTAAATGTTATCATAACTGGATCAGCTATGTGGCAAGATATGGAGGATGGCAGGTATAGAGTTTATCGTTTGGATAACTGGGTATGCCGAAGAGATCCCGAAGGGGATTTGGTTGAAACAGTTACAAGAGAGTATAAATACTGGGAAGCCTTAGATGAAGAGACTAAGACTAATCTAAAGGCATTACATGGTGAAGAGATTGGTAAAGGGAATAAAGAACTCTTACCTTTGTATACTTGGGGTGTACTTGATCCATCCAGTAAGACATGGAAAGTAACTCAGTCTCTTATGGACTATGAAATTACTAAAGAGTCGATTGAGTATTCACCTGATAAATTCCCATTTCATTGTGCCTCTTGGATTCGTATATGTGGAGAAGACTATGGCCGTGGTCAGGTAGAGAATCATCTGGGGGATCTTAGAACATTAGAATCTAGCAGTCAGATTATTCAAGAAGGCTCAGCAGCTGCTGCCAAGATTCTATTTCTTGTGGACCCTAATGGCACAGTAAGAGCGACTAAGATTGCTAAGACTCCTAATGGTGGATTTGTAGAGGGTAAAGCTGATGAAGTTACAGCGCTTCAAGTAAATAAGTATTATGACTTCAAAGGCATTCAGGATCTTATGCAACTCAAGACTCAAGAACTCTCTTATGCCTTTCTTCTCAATAGTGCTATCCAGCGCAATGCTGAACGAGTCACAGCAGAGGAAATTAGAGTCATGGCGAGTGAACTTGAGCAGGCTCTTGGGGGAACTTATGCCCTTCTAGCAGAAGAACTCCAGATGCCTATTGCTAATAGTTTGCTCCAGGATCTTAATATTCAGAAGTTTATTCCACCTGTTGTCAAAGATAAGATCCAGGTAATTGTGTCCACTGGTATTGAGGGACTTGGCCGAACTCATGAATTGAGTCAGTATAACGCCTTTCTTCAGAATACACAATTACTTCCTAATGCCTCTTCATGGATAAATACAGGGGTTGCTCTAAAACGTCTTGCCACTTACCATTCAGTGGATATCACTGGTATTATAAAGACACCTGTTGAAGTAGAACAAGAAATGACTAATCAGCAGAATATGGCTCTTGCTGAAAAAGCTACTCCAGAAGCGACTAAGATAGTAGCTAATACTATGGCTAATCAGCCAGCATAAAGGAAATAAAAATGGCAAAGAACAATGTCCTTACTCCTACAGCCCTTGGTATCAGTCTTGATAATGATAAACCTGATACTATTGTTGCTACCAAAGATCAGCCCATGACAAAGAATGGTTCTGCACTTATCAATGATGAAGCAGTCCCTAGGAGCAATGGTGTGCAGCTCAAAGTTCGTCAGGGTACTGTACCTTATGCTCCCAATAACAATACTGCTCAGGTCTATAAAGAATGCAAGGAAAACAAAGTTCCTCTTCAGTCTACCATGCTCAAGACTATCAAGGACAAGAAAGCAGCAGAGGGAACTAAGAAATAATGACTACTGATAACAATACAACTATTTCAGCTATTACCCCAACTGGACAGGATAGACAGAAGACAACTACTGATCCTACTAAAACAGATATAAGTGCTCCTGCTAACAGTGATGCCAAAGTAGACACTGAATCTAGCAAAGTGGATTGGGAAAAGAGATTCAAGGATACTCAGCGTGCCCTTCAGGAAGAAAAAGCTAAGAATACTAAGAAGTCTGATGAGAACAAACCGGCTGATGCTTCAAAGACTGTGACCCAGGATGAACTTAATGCACTGTCTTCAGAGTTCATTGAAAAAGGGGTTCTGTCCGATGAGTCTTATCAGCGTCTTGCTGCTAAGGGTTATCCTAAAGAAATGGTAGATGGCTACATAGCTGGTAAGAAGTATGAGGCTGAGAACCTTAGAACTGGTACTCTTGCTATGATTGATGCTGATACAACTAAGGCTCAAGGCATCTATGACCAGATGATCGAGTGGGCATCAGACAACTTTGATGACAAAGAAGCAGAAGAGTATGATGCGCTTATTGCTTCTACTTCTCTTACGGCTAAGCGTAGCGCAGTTAGTTATTTGATGCAGAGATATCTTAATGCTAATCCTCAGAACAAAGGCACTTCTAAATCTCTGCCTACTCCTACGCTTCCCACTAAAGGAGACACTTCTGTTCCGACACAGGCTGATGCTGGGCATTATAATTCTATGGCTGAAATGCGTAAGGATCTCAAAGATCCTCGATATCAGAAAGACCTAGCATTTCGTGCTCTTGTAGATCAAAAGACCCTCAAGGCTAAGGCCTTGGGCAAGATCTAATTTCTATTACTCGTGTCCCAAGTAGGACAGATACCTTTCTCGTTGACATGGCCCTGTCATTAAGACTCCTGCGGGATTCCTTAATATAAACAGATTCCCTTGAATACGACAGGCATCTTCCAATAATGACACAATCTCATTAATTAAAAAGGAAGATACCAATATGGCTTTCCCTGATTTTCATAATACCTTTGCAGATAAAGGTGTAGTTACTACCGAGGCCAATCGGCGCGAACTTCTTCTCACCCAGTTCTCTGGGGATGTCCTTAACTTCTTTGATGATAAGACCATCATGGGTGGTCGCATTCGTCAGAAGACTATCTCCACTGGAAAGAGTTATCAGTTTCCTGTGACTTCCTATGTCCAGGCAGCGTTCCATAAGCCTGGTACCCAGATCACGGGTCAGGATCCTCAGAACTCGGCACGCACTATCTCTATTGATGACATTCTCTATTCCTCACTGAATCGCCATGATCTCTATGAGGCCCTTGGTGAGTGGAGTGACCGCCAGGAATATGCTCAGGCTATGGCTAATGCCCTTGCCAAGTCTAAGGATGTCATGGAAATGTGCGAGGTCATTAAGGCTGCCCGTAGTGCTGCCACGATCCCCGGTAAGACCAATGGAGGCACCCAGATCGTATCTGATTCCTTCAAGGTTGCCACTGGTGGCGCTGCTGACTCTAATGAAATGGCCCTTGCCATCTTCGAGGCTCTGTTCCAGGCCCGTCAGATCCTGATTGAAAAGAACATCTCTGGCCAGCTCACTTTTGCCCTGAATCCTCAGAGATATCTTAGTCTCATGAAGGCTGTGCAGACTAATGGTTTTGCTGTGGCTAATCAGGATTACTTTGGTATCCCGGCCAATCTCAATGAAGCCACCCTGCCCCGGATCGCTGGGTTTGACATTATTCCTACCAATCTGCTCCCGGCGGCTAATATGACTGCTACGGGTGACGCAGTAGGTGGGACTCCTGGCACCTTTGCTGATACTCCTCTGCATACTAATCACACTGTAGATGCTTCTAAGACCATTGGTATCATCTGGCACCCGGACGCTGTGGGTACTGTTACCTCTATTGGTCTTAGGACTAAGATGCAGGAACGCGTTGATTATCTTGGTGAGCTCCTTGTTTCCTATTTCCTCCTTGGTTCTGGTGTCCTTCGTCCTGAATGCGCCATTGAACTGAGTCTGGATTCGCTCTCTAACTAAGCTAATCTCCCTGTATTCTAGCAATAGAATACTTCTGTCCCTAGTCTGGGTACTTAGGCATCTGGACTAGGGACATTTTTACATAAGGCTGATTCCTTGAATGAATAATGGCAAGGACTTTGTGGGTTCGATTCCCAATCAGTCAATGACTACTAAATTAACTTGGAGGAAATAATGGTTACTAATCCAACATGGACAGAATTGAATGCAGTTAATTCAATGCTTCTTTGTATTAAAGAATCCCCAGTGGCCTCCATTGATGAGGCGGATGCTGATTTCACTAATTATATGGAAGCCCTAGTTGCTAAAGATATCTTGCATCAGACTAATGTTCAAATGCAGACATCTGGATATATTTTTAATACAACAGATAATGTTACTTTATCCCCTGATACATCTGGTCATATTTATCTGCCAGTTAATACATTAGTTGTTAGGTCACATTATGCAGCTTATACTTACTTTGGACTTGACGGTAAGTTGTGGGATAAAGAAGCTAATACTGATATCTTCACATCCTCAGCAGTAGTGGATCTAATTCTATTTCTTGATTGGGATTCTCTTCCACCTGTCTTTGCTCAATATATCACAAAGGTTGCTTCTAAAGTCTTTGTGGATAGGATGCGTGGTATGGGGCAATCCCAGTTCCTTGATAGAGAGATCATTTCCCTTAAGTCTGTAATAGAGGAGATGGTTACTCATCAGGAGTCTCCTACTGTATTTGATAATTATAGGATTGGTGGAATGTTAGATAAGTTTAATAATCCTATTGGTGGAAATGTGAGGCGCTAATGCCAATTACTACTAAGGCCCTCCCCGGCCTTTATGGGGGAATTAGTGAACAACATCCTCATGCTAGATTAGAAACTCAGTGCGAAGATGCTGTAAATTGTATTGGTAATGTCGTGGATGGACTGAGATTAAAGAGACCCCAGACTAAACTTATCAAGGTAGCTGACTCTGATCTTAGTTCATCTGATCTCTTTGTTCATCCTATGGCCCTTGAAGCTGGTAACTTCATTCTTATATTTAATTATAATGATGTAATGACTATTTTCAAGGATGATGGAACAAAGTATAGTAGTGGTTCTAAGTTGACTATAGAGGCAGCAGCCCTTAATTACTTAAAAGTTGGAACTAATGCTCCCTCCACTAATTTAAGAGCATTAACAATTAGCGACTCTACATTTCTTTTGAATAAGAAAGTAACTGTTGCTAATGCTATAGCCTCTAGTTCCTATGCCCTAAATCTAGCTCTTGTAGAATTTAAGACAGGGGTAGCAAGTCAGACATACAAAATAGATATTGATATTATGTCTTCTTCTTCTCCTGATACTATTATTAAATCTTACCAGATTAATGCTGGTACTTCTTTAACAACTGGCTCAGCAGACGCAGCAGCCAATGTAACAGCTATGATCCCTTATTTCACAGCTATTGGTTTTACTGGAGTTCAAAGTGGCTCTGCTTTCTTCTTCACTTTTGAGGGGGATAGAGTAAGTCGTAATGGAGCTGACTATGTTTGTAAAGTAGCTCATACAGCATCAGCGGCAACAGAGCCTGGTGTTGGGGCCTCATGGGCCACTGTATGGACTTTGCAGACTGGTACGATTGCTGCCACTATTGCATGGGCTTCTGGAACAGTTTATAAGACTGGTTCAGCTGGTGGTGTTCAGTATCCTATGAGTATCAGAACCAAAGATGGTTTTGGTAATCAAATGATTAAGGGATATAGCTCTAGTTTCAGACAGCCAGATCCTTCTCTTGCCGGCACTTATGTTACTATTGTCCAGAAGTACGCTGATCTCCCAAGAGTAGGAATGGGTAGCTCACATATATATGAGATTGTGGGAGAGACTTCAACGACTAGTGGTTACTATGTCAAATTTGATCCTACTCAGAATCTCTATGTTGAGACCTCTTTGCCTTATCATAATTACAGTCTTGATGCTAATACAATGCCAGTTATTCTCAGATACCTACCTGCTACTGATGAATTTACTTTATCTTTGGCTGATGAGGATGATGAGTTCACTGAGAATAATAGGTCTAGTGGCGATAATATTAGCAATCCAGATCCCTCCTTTGTAGGAAAGACAATTAGTGATCTCTTCTTCTTTAAGAATAGGCTTGGCTTCATAGCTTCTGAGAACATTTGTTTGTCTAAAGCAGGAGACTACTTTGACTTCTATGCAACAACAGTAACTGAAGTCTTAGATGATGATCCTGTTGATGTCTCAGTAGATACTAATAGAGATGTTACTCTGCGATCTGCTGTACCTTTTGAAGATTCAATGATGCTTTTTAGTGATTCTCAGCAGTTCATTATCTCCTCAGGATCTCAGCCATTCACACCTAAGACTTGCTTTATGACACCAGCAACATCATTCAATTTTGAACCTTCAGTGCCGCCTGTTCTTAGTGGCCCTAATGTCTATTTCATAGAGCCTAATGGAACTCATAGTATCCTTCGAGAATACTTTGTTGTCCCTGAGACTGTGACCTATGATGCTGCTTTACTCACTAAGCACACTCCTACACTTCTTCCTCAGTATATTCAGAAAATAATTCCAGTTACTAATCAAGAAATGTTATTACTTCCTAGCATTAATAATCATGAGATATATGTCTATAAGTATCAATGGGAAGGACAAGAGAGAATCCAGAGTGCTTGGTTCAAATGGGAATTTGATACTTTGCTCTTGGGCTCTTGTATACTTGGTACTACCCTATATCTTATAGATACAACTGGAAACTTATTCTCTATGAATATTAATAATGAGGATAACTTCGGATGTCTATTCCAGTATCATCTTGATTATGCCCAAGATGTCTATACAACTGGTATCCTTAATGTAGATGGAGATACCATTATAACTAATGCTGACTTCACATTGGTAAGTACATCCGCTGCTTTTGACTTTAAGTTTTCTAATTTCCTAGGTGGAGACTTAGATGAAATTAAACAGCATTTCCATTTTGTTAATAGAACCTATGGCAAAGAGGCTGAGATTGTTAGTCTAACTCTCGTAGGTTCTACATATACCTTTGTCTTACGTGGGGATTATTCCCAAGGACAAACAAGATGGACTTGTGGCTTTGATTTTGATTCTTATCTCTCTGTCTCAGAAATTACAGCAAGAGATCAAAATGGTGTAGCAATGGCTAATGTAAATATTAGTGTTATGAATTGGTTCTTTGAATTCAAAGACACTGGGCATTTTGATGTCAAAGTCACTCCAAAGAGAAGACTTGAAAGAACTAAGTCATATAATTTCTTTGAGCTAGATACTGATACTCTTAGTACCATAACTCTAAAGAATAGTGGTGACTTAGGCTATAGATTTAAGTCATATGTAATGTGCAATGCACAAGGTTCTACTCTGAAGATATTTTCAGATTCTTATATGCCAGCTCAAATTACTCAGATGGCTTTTGAATTGGATGTCCAAAGATTATAAATAGGAGCATTATGTGTATTTAATACGACCCTACGATAGATCATCACATGGCATGAAGATCACTAAGATGGAACTAGCTAAGATAGACTTGGAGGAAGTCCAAGGGGCACTTGGTCTTTCAAGTAGTATCATGGCTATATTCTATTCTATTAGTAACTCAAAAGAAATCCATGTCATTATAGATGAGGACACCGAAGCTATTATTGCCATTATGGGAATAGCTGAGAAAGTAGGATATGATAATGTACTAACTGGTGTCCCTTGGGTATTAGGAACTGAGAAGTTCCATGCTATTAACTCAAGGGGCACCAGATCCTTCCTCAATTTGGCGCAAGTCTGGTTTGAACGATGGCGACATCAGTATAAACAATTAGAAAACTTTGTTGCCACTAAGAATACTAAGAGTATTAGATGGCTCAAGTGGCTTGGTTTCATAGTAGATACAGATAATAAGTGGTATCTTATTGACAAAGGAATACCGTTCTTTCGATTCTATACATAACTAAAGGAGGTACTAGCCTATGTGTAGTCCTGTTGTATTAGCTGGTGTGCAGATGGCCACTGAAGCTATGAGCATTAGTGCTCAGAATCAAATGACCGCTGCTAATGCTAGTGCCCAAGGTGCATATGCTGTTGAAGTAGCTAAGTCCTCTTATAGTGCCCTTAATGATAGGGCAGCTGAAGAGAATCTTAGTATTGCCGTGGATAAATCCCGGAGAAAGGCTCAGGGTCTGCGTGAGCGGGGTACAGTGGCTGCTAGGGCCTCTGAGAGTGGGCTGGCTGGAAACGTAGCAGTCCGTGACATGATCAGCTCATTGGTCTGGGAAGCGCAAGACCTAGGGGCACTGGAGGCCCAGCGCGAGGTCACAGGACGCCAGATTGAGCGACAGAAGGTTGCTGCATTCACCGAGGGTCTCTCGGGAATCAACCGGGCCAAGGCCATCCAGAAGCAGGGAACTGTTTCCCCCATTAGCGCGGCCCTGAGGATCGCTGGAGCTGGTCTTGAAGGATACTCCCGGTACGAGATGCTGCGTGCCCCTACGAGGCCCCGAGGGGCTAAGGCAGGGACTCCTGACTACAGCCTGACCGAGTATGAAACTGACGGGAATTTGCTCGTCTAAAATAGGAGAATGAATCATGGCACAGAGGCCAACAGACAGATCACTCCGAGGAGGTCCGTTGCCTCGGGAAGTGTCTCAGCAAGAATCATATAGACGTGGCCCTGAGATCAATCCAGCGGCACGTGGGGATGGGGCCTCCCTGGTTGTAACCTCAGTTCCCCAAGAGAATAATAGTCTTATGGACTTGGCAAAAGGTCTTTCAGGAATGTCTAAAGGCCTTGATACCTATTTCCAATTACAGGCTACCTATGGTCGTATTAACATGGAAGAAGCAAAGATCCGGGGCGCCCTTGGACTTCCTAAGGGCCATGGCCTTGGTCTCGAATGGGGAGTAGACAAAGGCTTCAATGAAGGCCGAGGAACTTCCATAGGGACTAAGATAAGCACTGAGATTGCTCAGAGACTCCAAGAAGAAGATTATGGTATTTCCCAAGGTGTGACTGCTGAAACTTATCCTAAGTATATGGAGAAAGTGACTCAGGATATTACAACTAAATACCTTGGTTCTAGCCCTAATGGTGATGTCCTCAATGGCGCAGCAGATAATATTGCTAAGGCTAAGGTAGCTGGTGAAATTGATGGATATAGACGCCATTGGATTGAGCATCAGTCTCAACAGGCTCAGGAAGTTATGGGAGCTGTTGATTCAGTTCTTGATTCCCAAGTTCAATCAGTAGAAACTCTGATGAATTCAAATGCTTCCCCTGATCCTATTACTTATAGAGATAATATTTCTAGGTCTATTAAGGACTTAGCGACAAAGATGAATGTCCCTAGGAATCAACTCAATGGTATTCTTCTTAATTCTCTTGAAACTAAGCTTCAGAATCTAGCCACAGTAGCTAGTAATTCAGATGATCCAAAGGTTGCCATGAAGGCTATGGCACTCTCTGGCAATCTTATTAAAATAATGGAATCACCAGATAAGTCTGGATTCTCTTTCTCAAAGGCTATGGTGGCTGATGCTGAGGGGAATCTCAAAGCTCCTTTCAAGAGTACACTGCATAATATTATTAAGAGCCACTATGATACAGTGTCTCAAATGAATAAAGCACTAATTGATAAACAGGATACTTATGAAAAGAATCTCTTTGGGGATGTCTTGACTAAGATTACTGAGAAAAGTATTACTGAGAAGGAAGGTTTCAAAGTAATACTTAGTGCTATTGATACTGGGAAAATTAGAAAAGAGAATGCCCCAGATTATATTAAGAAAGTTAGTGACTTTATTAATAATGATAGAGTTGGTGTCCTCGATACTGAGCTTAGTCTGAAGTATGCTGCTATGGCTTCTTCTGGTCTAGTTACTCCTGATATAGCTATCGACATGGATAGACGTGGAGTACTACCTTCTAAAGAAATTAAGCAAGGTCTCATTACTAGTATGAATGAGCAGCAACAGATGGCTAGAACAGTTAAATCAGCAGGTATACAAGCTGCTACTATTGATAGGGCTGAGAAGCGAAGATTAGACAAGGAAATTAGAGATAAAAATATTGCTGATGCTAAGGAAAGAAAGAAACAATTCCGAGATTTTGGCATGGCAAAAGGAAAAGAGTTATCTCCTAAAGACCCTGCTGAGGCTCTTGCTTTTGGTCTCTTAGTAGAAGAAATGGCAGATGATCCTAGCCTTAAATACTTAGGTATTGAACACTTGGATATGTTTTATAATAAAGCTAATCTGACAACTAATAATATCATTAAACTTAAAGGACGTAATCTTTCTTCAGCAGTAGCTAATAAGACATTAGATATATTAGCTAGAAATGGAAAGACATTCCCAACTCAACAATCCGCAACTCCAAAGGTTTCTTCTGGTGAGCCAGAGGAAGCCCCAAGGACTAATCCAATGGAAGGACGGACAAGATAAATGGCAGAAGATATTGAAGGTGGTGGAATTCCTCTTAGTGCTAGTGATATAGAAAAAGGAATTACTAAACCTATAGAAGAAACTGAGACAGTGACTAGTTCTAATATTCCTACCCCTACAGGAGAACCTGTTACTACCCCACTTGAACCTCAAGTTCCAGCAGTAACTCCTAAGACTCCTCTCCCTGTAGCCCCTATTCCTACTCAAGAGGAAACTGCAACTGTAACTCTTGATAAAGACTGGAGAGACAATATCCTTAATGATCCTAGTATTCCAAAGGAAGCTAAGGACATAATTAACAAGGATGCCATAGATTTCACATTGGCATCAGGTGAGAAGATTCCTATTCTTCCTGCCAATTCTCCAGTATTCAAAGGACTCATGGACTATACAGATGATCTTAGGTATAGTCAGCGACTGCATGCTATGGACTATGCTAATAATGTTGCTAAGGTAACTAATGCTAATCCTAATGACATTATGAAATCCTTGTATGATACTGGTTCATACACAGCGGATCTTAGACAACCTAAAAAAGAAACTATTCCTAACATGTCTTATATGGAATATGCTTTTGATACTGTGGTGCGGGGTGGAATAGGAAGTGCTGCGCAGACAGCCTTAGAAGTCCCTAACTTACTTCTTAGTGTTCCTGCTGCAATCTATACTAATTCTCCTTTGGGAGATTACACACCAGAATTCAGCAAAGCGCTGACTGAGGTTGCGGCATGGCCTGAGACTCTTAGGAACTATGTCATAGATCAACCTAAGTCTGCTCCCGGAAAAGCAGTGGGATTCTTCAGTTCTTTATGGAGTGCTAATAAAGCATTTGCAAAATACATCCCCATGGCTGGTAATAAGATACTTGGCTGGTCAAGACTACAAAAAGCTGCTGGTATGCCCCTTGTAGATGATGTAGCCATAGCTGGCACAGCTCTAAAGACTGAGTATCTTGGTGCTTGGATCAAAGAGAGTACCAATACTAAGGAACGAGCCGCTAGAATAGCTATGGCTACTCTCTCATGGATGCGGGATAGAGCGGGTGTAGTGGCTACTCAAGGGCTTAGTTCTATGAAAGATCCTAGAACATGGATGGAAGGCTCATTACTTTATACAGGTCTTATTCAGGACGCTAAGGATGGTTGGTTGGCTGATGTCCCTGAACTCCAAGGCAAGGGTATCATGAAGAATACAGCCCGCCTTGTTGCTGAGGTTACTGCTGATGCAACTTTGGGTGCTTTTGTATGGGCTGCCTTTATGGGCGCTGGTGGTGTGCTTAAAGTATCTAAGCAGATTCTTAAACTCTCTGAGGCTGAAAAAGTTGCATTGAAAAATATAGAAGAGGGTACTAATGGTCTTGGTTATGAGTCTATTGCAGCCGCTAAGGGTGATATTGAATTAGCTAGAAAAACTGAAATTGCTAAATCTGTTGCTGATACTTTTAATCTTGCTCCTAATAGTCCTATTTCTCATGTTGTTGCAGATCATATTATGAGTACAGGAAAATCAATAGATTCAAGAGAAATAAGTCAGTTCGTTGAAAGTCTGAGAAGTTCAACGACTACCTCTTCTAGACAAAGAGAGATTGAATTTCTATTCAAAGATGGTCTTAACACTCAAATTGCCGAAGAAGCAGTTAAGCGCGGAGAGAATATTGAACGTATTATGACTGGTAGTAGCAAAGGCATTCTTCAATTGACAGCACCCAAGCCTTTAATTGAGGGGACTGAAACCTTTGTTAAAACTAATCCTTTGCAGTCTCTTATAGAAATAGTAGATTCAATAGCTCTTAATTCTACTAATACACTCAAGACTCTTCCTGATAATTTGTCTCCTTTGGCTAATGATATTAAGACAAGAATTACAGGCATCATAGAGACAGTCCAAGGACAACTTAAAAGTGGCCTGATTAAGGATATAAGTGAGGCAGATCAGGCTGCATTGACTTATGCTAGTAATCTCAATGTTATAAGGGATGCCATTGTCCTCGATGTAGAATCAGGCACTAAGGTTTTCTTTAATAGTCTGGATGAGACTCTCACTAATATCACTGATCCTAAGTATCTCAAATTGTCCATTGGTAAGACCCATGAATTTGAAGTAGCACTTGCTAAGTTCTTTGAGTCATTTGATATTAGGGTAGCTCCTGAAAAGAATGTCTATGTCTCATCTCTTATACAAGAAGCTGATAAGTTGATTAAGAGTAATCCTAATCCTGTCTTCCCTATTGGTAGAGGTTCTAGGACAGGTGCCTGGGATCCTCTTGATGCCAATATCCAGGCCATAGGTTTTGTTCTTAGGGAAGGCATGGGTGCAATCCTTGGTGGGACTGCCGGGGCTATCTATAGTTCTTCTCAGCGTGAGGATGGAAAGATTGATCTAAATCATATAATGATGGGGGCCTTTGCTGGGTTATTCATGCAGCATGGCTACCGACATCTTGGAGGGCCAAAGGCTGCTGAGTCTATCACGGAGGCCTCTGGAACTCTGAAATCTAATTCTCCTGCAATGAAACAGACTGTTAAAGAGCTTGGGGCTAGACTTACCTCAGTAGAGAAGTTTAATCAAGTCCTTAAACAGAATGTAGCTGAACTACAGACAAGAGTTGCCCAAGGTAAAGCGACACAGAAGCAATTAGATATTGCTATGGAACAGCAGAAATCTATAGAACTGTTGCTCAAAGATGCCCCTAAGAATTCTGAAGAAATAAGAACTTTTGTTAAGACTAATGTTCCTAAAGAAGAAATTTCTAAATTTGAGAAGTTTCAGAAGAGTATATCTACTGAGAATCTGAGTAAGGCATTCAAAGACAAAGAACTCAATGAGTCTACTTTTGCTGAATTAATTGGTGAAGTACCTGAGGATGGATTTCTTAATCCTGAAAGCGTAGAAGGATTCCTTAATACTCTGTCTAATAATTTGACTAGTCTTGCTAGAGAGACTGGCCGAACTGACTATGCCCGTATGGAAGGTGAAGCCTTCAAATTCTTCAAAGAAAACTTGATGCAACAGAATGGATTTAATAGTGACTCTGTAGCTCAAGTAATTGGAGAGATGGAGAGATACTATGGCAAAGGTAAAATGCAAAATATTGTTACTTCTGCTAGTATCATGCAAGAGAGTATCTTTCAGGAATTAAAAAAGCTTTATCCAATTGCTGATAAAACTACAGAGCAACTCAGCAAAATGGCTATGCTTCAGCATCAGTATGACATTCTTACTCATACTATAACTAGGTCTGTCAGTGAAGCGGCTAGAGTTACAGGTCATGCTACTAAACTAGCTAAATTACGCAGAGGAAAGATAGAAGCTCTTGGTACTGAATTAGCAGCAATGGGTATTACTAAGGATAAGATGGATGATGTATCTAAGGTGCTCTATGCTGAACTTGTTGAATCTGGTGGTAAACGCACTAATAAATATCATCATCTGGCTGGCCTTGGTGGAGATAGAAACTTTCTTACAAGTCTCCTTGGTCTTAGATATTATGCAATGCTTAGTAGTCCTTGGACTTGGACTAAGAACTTTGTGGACAATAGTTTTATGCTTGGTATTAATACCTATGAGCAGACTGTTGGAGGTCTTATCAAGACAGGAGAATTGACTCAAGGTAGAAACTTTGTCTATGATATCTACCATTCTCTTGGTGAAGCAATGGATAATGCTAAGTTCGCTTGGAAGAATGAAATTAGCGCCATTGATAACAAGGGAACTAAGTTCATTGATATGAATGATGCTAGGACTTCTGCCATCTCTGTCTATCCAGAAGGTATTGAAGGATCAATATGTAAGACCTTGGACTATATTCATGGAACTCTTTCTGAGTGGACTCTTAGACCTTCTAATGTCCTTGTGGCAACAGATGACTTCTTTAAGACATTACTTCATAAACCTAAACTTATGCAGAGTCTTAGAGAAGAAGCCACTAGACAACTAAAAGAAGCTAATCCTAAAGGTATTCTTCAGGAAACAGATATAGAGAAACTGACTCTAAAACTTGCATCAGATAAAGATACAATAGGAGCATTCATTGATGATGCTACTCAGTTTGCTAGGAAGGGAACTTATACTGAATCAATGACTGGAACATATGGTAAAATTGGTGCAGCTATTGAAGCTAATCCAGTTCTTAGAATCTTTGTTCCGTTTCTTAGAACTAATGTCAATATGCTTAGACAGACAGCGGATCGAATACCCATAGTCTCAATGTTATCTAGACAGGCAGATAGAGATGCCTTTACTAAGTTCCTTATGACTAATGGAAAGATGACTCCTGAATTCGCTGATATGATGACTAGATGGTCTGCTGGTAGCCTTCTGTTATCTGGTGGTGCAATGGCTGTTATGTCTGGTAAAGGTTATGGATCAATGGACTTCAGAGCTGATAAAAAGAAACTGATGACTATTGGTGCTAAGCCCTATACTGTTGGTGGTATTAATTATGGTGAATTTGGTATGTCTCGGATGCTCATGTCAATTGGTGCTGATGCTGCTGAGATGCTCTCATATATTGGAACACATGACATTAACTCTTCAATAGCTGAACGAATTCAGGATGCAATGGCTGGAGCTTCAATTATTGTGGCTGACCAGATTACTCAGCCTGGGATCTTTGATGCTACGGCTGGCTGGGTTAAGTGGGCTAATATGACCTCACTCGATAGAGCTTCAGCACAGGCTGAGAATACTATGACTAGATTTGCTTCATCATTTATTCCTAATAATGCTAAGGCAATGGCCCGAGTTCTCGATGACCGTCTCAGAGAGACAAGGGGAATAATGGATAAACTGATGGCAGAGATAGGGATGAGTAAAGCTCCAGTCAAATGTGACATACTTGGGTATGCAGTCCATAAGAATGTAGATCCTTTTGCCCCTTTGATTAGAGAAGCTCTTCAGACGGCTGGTGTTAATGTCCTTGATCTTGAGCAAAGAAAAGAAAAAGTCTATGGTATTACTCTGTCTCCTGTCCAAAATCAGGAACTCAAGAAATTCCGAGGGAAATTGATTCGAGATATTGATTATACAGGTCTTACAGCTCAAGAAATCAATATGGAAGTACGAGTTGCCCAAGGAAAAGCTGAAGAACATATTGTTGAGACTTATAAAGAACTTCAGCAATTTGAGGGAGTAGCTAATGAGATTAGAGCTACTGAAGAAGAGCAGAAGAATCAAAGACTCTTAGAAATCTATAAACAGATGACTGGAAAGGGGAATGACTAATGACAGTCCCAGCCACAGAATATTGGTATAATGCTGGTGTTGGGGGTGTCGATTCCCAATACTTTACCTATCCTGACTATATTGCTGATAGTGGTGGAGTTACTTATTTCACTAGTGCCCTAAAAGTAGAAGTCAATGGAGTACTAAAAACACTTACCACTGATTATACAATCTATGGCGCTTATGTCAAAATGAATTCTCCACTTGCTACTGGTTCTATGGTTCATATTTACAGAGAGACACAGGGAACTAGTCTGCTTGTCACAACTCCTAGTGTTACTGCTCTTAGAGCTACTCACTTAGATAAGAACTTTTGGCAATTGTTCTGGTTGGTTCAGGAAGCTTACAACTATGCTAAGTCAGTATTCACTAAAGTATATAATACAGTCACTGGACGTATTGAAGTAGACCTCAACGGAGCTGTCTTAACAGATGCTGGGACAACTTTATATCCTACGGATCTAGTCACTAAAGCCTATGTTGACGCTCTACTGACTAATTTCATTGCCTCCACTGGAAGCTATGTTATTTCTCAGGGATATATGACAGTTACCCCCGGAGATACTTTGGTAACTCTGCCATTAGCCTTCAAGTTTGGCATTCTAGTTCTTCAAGGAATTCCACAAGCTCCAGTCAAAGATTATAGTCATACTATAGCTACAGCAACTGTTACCTTTACAGAAGAAATTCGTTCTGGTTGTGACACTTTGTATTATATTCTATTTAATGACCCAACATAAGGAGAAGCCTTTATGGCTAAGAATCATAGCGAATGCGATGAATGTGACAAACGGCATGAACGCTTGGCGGCCATAGAGGCCCAACTCAAAATTCAGTCTGTCATTCTCTTGGCAGCTCTTGGTGCCAATGCTATTAATCTATTCAAGATGTTTATTCATCAATAAGGAGTCTATATGAACTTCAGGACTATTCTTGTAACTTTGTTCCTTATTTGTTCCCTTGCCATAGCATCCTATGGTGCTATTACTCTCAAGACCTATAATGAAGGTAGTGCTACTGCTTCAGCTACTGATGTTGTTAAGAAAGATCCTATGTATGATGATACAATTGGATTCAAACAGAATGACAATGGAACCTCTACTGGGCAGATTAGTTGGAATGGTGGCATTAGAGAGCCTATTGCTGTAATTCCGATTACTGAAACTGCTATTGCTTCTGCCTCCACTACTAATGGAAATCTCTATTTCTATTGGGATACCTCTGCACTTCAGCTCAAGATTAAATATAAGAATGCTACTGGAACTGCTTATGTTGGTTCCTTTACTTTTGCAACGGAGTAATCTATGACTACAGAAACAGTAATTAATTTGATCCTTGCTATCCTCTCTTCTATCAGTGTCCCTCTCATTCTTAAAGTTAATGAACTCATTCGTATGAAGATTAAGGACACTTTCTATCAGAAGGTATCTTTGATTATCTGGGAATGTGTTATTGCCATAGCGCCTAAGTTCTTCGACAAGATTGCTGATGGGAAGTTTGATGAGGGTGAACAAGCAATCTTTAAGAAAGAAGTTATTTCTATTGTTACTCCTAGACTCATGGAACTTAGAGGATTTGCTAAGGAGAAACTTGGGCTTTGGCTCTCGACTCAGGTGGATGTGCTCCTGGGAAAGTTTCTGTTGACCATTGGGGCTGGGGAGGAAACTTCGGACCCAATGGACCCGGATCAGGATCCTCTAGCGAGTGCTGTGGCAACGGAGCAGATTGGATCCAAGCAGGAAAGCTCGGAAGACTGAAACTCTACAAGAAGGCATCAGGCACTCCTGATTTCAGAATCGGGTTCTCCTGGTCCTTCTAACCCAGCCTGCTAAGGCCACAGATGCCCCTAGGAGCGATCTGGGATTCCCCTATGAGGATTTCTTCAAAGGGGGATTCTGGATCGCTCCTTGTCCTTCTAATACTATTGGAGAAGTATATGCCTAAAGCAGCTCATCTAGCCCTCATCAAAGAGGCTAAGAAAAAGGGACTTAAAGGTAAGCGCAAGAATACTTATATTTATGGTACCCTTAGAAAAATTGAAAAGAATATGAAGGATTAAGACATGAAAATAAAGACAGTAGGACTTGTTCTTAGTCTCTATATGCTGATTACTTCATTGGCCTTTGGTGCTATAATCATCAAGAATGCTAGTGATGTCAGTACCCTTGCCACTCCCGTATGGACTATTGAACCAGCTAATAGTGCCTATATTCCTAGAGCATATAATAGTGGCTTCTTGGATGGAATTAATACTACTATTGTAAGTATGCCTGCTGGGACTAAAGTAAACATTGGTCAGTATATCCCTCAGGGTGCTCAGGGTTGCATTCTCAATGTATTTGGTGCTGATATTATTCTTAACTCTGAAGGTGAACTTGCTACTGGTTCTATCTTTGTTGGTGTTAAGGTAGCAAGTGGCTCCTATATGAAATGGGATGCTCTCTGTGATACGCCTAATATCTGGGGGGCTACTGATATTGCTGTTGCTACTACTACTCTTGTCTGCTGGTAAATTAGTGATGCAGGTACAGCCAATGCAATTTGTACAGCACATTATGTTCTCTGGTATGAGAAGAATGACACTTCAGATTAAGGAGGTATGAGGAATGAAGAAATATATTTTACTTATAATGTTTATAAGTCTTAGTTATCTCTGTTTTGCTAGTGGCCCTACTATTCCACCTAGTCTCACATCAGTAACTGGACTTGGGACAATGGCTTCAGTAGACTCACCTGTTCCGATTGCCAATGGCGGCACGGCGGCCACGACAGCAGCCGGTGCAAGATCAGCTCTAGGTGTCGCAGCATCATCCGCCACAGTGCTCACAGATGGCTCTAATTCTGTAGACAAGCTCTTGGTTAATACAACTGTTGACGATGGTATCAATGCACTTCAGGTGAATGGCGGCATCACTTGCACTGATCTAATTCCAAGTTATGCAACCAGCACTCTAGTAGTCCAAGAAAAAGTCCGCTATGCCTATGTCACTACCAGCTCGACAGTGGATATATCGGCGACGTTTGGGGCTTCAGGTAATCTATACGGAGTTCTTATCGTTCTTGATATGAACGGAAACGTAGGAATATTCTCGTTAGCCGGAGACAACTATATTGCCAAGCTCCTCACGGCCGACACAACCACGTTTGGTGACGTTGCAGACGAAACCATCAATAATGTGTATTGGAATGGTTCTTCATACGTCGTTCAGCGCCGGGATGGCGTGGCCGCAACTTGGTATTGCATGAAGTATTTTGGGACACTTTAAGGAGAAGTAATATGGGACTCATTTTAAATCACGATTCGGGTATCCAGGGTGCATACGTGCACATCCGACAGACTAATTGTACTAAGAATCATCAGGTCGTAATCCTTGATGTATATTTCTCTAAACAAGCCTATCAAGATGGAAAACCACCTATTGGTAATTCTATAGAAGCTCATGGTATTCATAAACTTGAAGAGGTTGGAAATGTTTGGCAGAAAGGATATGCTATAGCTAAGAAACATGAGAAGTTGAAGAATGCCACGGATGATATATGAGAAGATTAATTCTAGTATTGTCATTGTTAATTCTTATTCCTAGTATTGGATGTGCATTTACACCCATAGAATGGAACTCTATAAAGGGGAAACCATTCTTGGATGTAAGAGATTATGGCGCCAATGGTGATGACACCATTGACGATGCAACTGCGATTCAGGCAACCATAGTAGCTGCTGAGAATGCTGGTATACCTGTCTTTATTCCGCCTGGTAGTTTCAGAGTGGACACTCCGTTGATTGTCACAAAACCGATTGAGATATCTGGTGCAGGAAACTTTAGCAAAGACGGAAGTGGTTCTATTACTGCATTATATGCTGGTGCTGTAATAGATTCCATTATTGATATAGGATCTATTAGTAGAGTTAAGATCAAGAACTTGCAGTTACAAGGGGCCAGTAAAGCAACATATGGTCTGAAGAGTGCTGCCAGCCACATGAAATGTGAAAGCATTTGGGCATTGGGAACATTGTCAGCTGGATTCTATGTTAATAATAGTTGGTGTGTTGACTTTGAACAATGTGAAGCATCCTACAATTCAGAAGATGGATTCTTAGTCGGGAATGATGTAAATAACTGCAATCTAACTAGTTGTCGCTCTTTCTTGAATAGTGGATTTGGATTCAAGGTATCTGGTTGTATAAGAGTTTCCTTCTATGGTTCTATGGCTGAGAACTGTCTCAAGGGCGGGATCTGGCTTGGTCCAGGATATGGATATACTATAGATGATGTATACTTTGAAGGATGTGGTGGTACAGGCTTTAACTATGATTATCCCGCATCGTATACAGTTCACGCAGATATCATAATGCACGGGAGTGGCCCTGCTACAACTATTGCTCACGCATATCCACCAGAAGCTGTATCAGTTAGAAATTGCTATACATCTAGTGCTGCATCTAATGCAAGTGTAACAAGTTTTATATTTGGTTCATTCAATAATCTAGTAGTTGAGGGGAACACTTGTGATATATCTGCTACATCTTCCCCTTATATTATGCAGACATACGCTAATGTCCCCTATTTGATAACTTATCCTCAGAATACATATATTGGAATAAATACTGGATTCCGGAATCCTACTATAGCTAATGCTAGCAATCAACATATTTATATTGATTATCAAAATTTTAAACAATATGGTTCTCGTAGTCACTTGCCAATTCCTGATGTCTCCAATGTTAGCTCCTATAAACTCTTATCTGCTGGGCCAGGAGGGGGTACTTTAGCTAGAAGTGGCACTGTCAATGCTATACATCATGATCTTTCTGCTTGGGAAATAGCATGGGATGGCTCCCTTGGTGCTTCTAATGTCTGGGGAATTACGATTGATGCCTCTAAATATCCAGCATTATATGGATATAGAATGGTCTTTGGAATTAGAAAAGTAGCATCCACTGGCCTTAGTAATATTGCTCTTGTAACATCCTATGGTGCTGATACTACTACCACAATGGCTACTACAGATTACTGGGAATACGCAGGAGTTACTTTTATTTTTCCTTCTTCTGGCACGCTCACATTAGGTGTTCAAGCTATTGGAAGTAGTCCTGCTTGTATTATTAGTGAACCTGTCCTAATGTACTATGGGGCAGACTATGAAGATATCTTGAGAGATACATCTCCTTTTAATGACTATAAAATGGATGCTACTCCCTCTGCTGGAGTCTGGAATTTAGGTGATAGAGTTATGAACTCTGATCCAGCAGCATCAGAGTATGTAGGCTGGGTATGTGTTGCTTCTGGTACCCCTGGCACTTGGCAGGGATTTGGCAAGATAGATCCATAATGAACCGATGTGACCACTGTGGACAAGACAGAGGAGAACCTCTAATCTCATATCTAGTATCATTAGGTTTTATAGGTACAGAACACTGTGATCTAATGGCTATATACTGGGAAAAGGTTATACCCTGTGTAGGAGCTAATGTCTATAGGCAATGTCAATTATGCAAATTAGGTAAGACCTTGGGCACTTGGATACCTGGTAGAACTGGAGTATCCTTTGTGCCCAAGGTTCCTAATCTTAGAATGGAGAAATAATATGTCCTTTAATAGAAAGGAATTTGATGATCTATTAGATTCAATTAACTTAAAGACAGCTAAAAGTCTAGAGAAAATGTTAGATGATGTTGATGGTGTTCAGAATCCTACTATTGCTGCCGCTATTAACTTCCTAAAGTTACATAGAAGAGTAATTGAGCCGCCTATGCCAGAAGCAAAAGCAGATAGTGCCATGAAAATACTCATTGATGAGGATGATGACTAATGATCCTTACCTTTGAGGATATTAAAAGACACTTTACTAATTATCTTCTAGTCAAATGGCGATGGCTTGGTCTGCCTAAACCTACAGAAATTCAGAATGAAATAGCTGAATACTATCAGAATGGTCCTGATCGTAAAATTATTGAGGGATTTCGAGGTATAGGTAAATCATGGGAAGTATGTAGTTACTGTGAGTGGAAATGGCTCAATGATCGAGACTATAGATTTATGCTTGTCTCAGGAAGTCAGGATATGGCTGATGAGAAATCTATGTTTATCAAGAGATGCATAGAACAATTTGATATCCTGGCTTCTCTAAGATGGCCTTCTAGCGCTCAAACTGATCTGTGGACTAATGTAAAGTTCAATGTCTTTGGAGCTGCCCCTAGTGTTGCTCCTAGTCTTAAATCTATTGGTATCACGGGACAGCTAACAGGATCTCGTGCCAATGAGATTATTCCTGATGACGTAGAGATTCCTAGTAATAGCGCCACAGCAGATCAGAGAGATAAACTCTTCAAACGAGTTGGTGAATTCGTAGATATCATTGTCCCAGGGGGCAAGATCACATTTCTTGGAACTCCTCAGACTGAAGAATCAGTCTATAATAGACTAGAGGCAGAACGAGGATATATCAGAAGAATGTGGCCTGCACGTGTCCCTGAGGAGAATAAGATTGTATTCTATGGTAATTCCCTTAGTCCTATGATAACTAAGATGGCTGAAGAACGCAGATTTGGAGAACCTACAGAGCCAACTAGGTTCGATCATTTTGAGTTGACCAAGAAAGAAGCTGGCAAGGGTAGAACTGAATTCCTTCTTCAATTCATGTTAGACACTACTATGTCTGACCAGGAACGGTATCCATTAAAGCTTAAGGATCTAATTGTTATGGGTACCACTTCTGAACGTGCTCCAGTCAATGTGGCATGGGCTTGTACTCCTGAGCTCCAGATCAAAGAACTTCCTCAGGTTGGTTTCTCTGGGGATCGCTTCTATAGACCTTTGTTCATTGATAAAGAATGGGCACCCTTTGAATCAGGAACATTATTTATTGATCCTAGTGGTAGAGGCAAAGATGAACTAGGCTGGTGTATTATTAAGACACTCCATGGCCGCCTCTTCTGTATGGACTTTGGTGGTCTCAAGGGCGGCTATGAAGATAAGAACTTAGCCTTCTTAGCTCAAAAGGCCAAAGACTACAAAGTAAATCTTATTCTCCTAGAAGATAACTTTGGGGATGGAATGTTCACCAAGTTGCTATCTCAGTTCATTAGAAGTATATATCCATGTCGTGTTGAAGAGATCCACTCTACGGGACAGAAGGAGAAAAGAATCATAGCAGCATTAGAACCAGTTCTCAATCAGCATAGATTGATTATAGACCAGAGCGCAATCATTAGAGATCTGAAAGAACTAGGTGATGATCCTTGGTATTCATTGATGTATCAGATGTCTAGATTGACCAAGGAACGTAATAGCTGTGGACATGACGATAGACTTGATGCTCTAGCACTGGGAGTCAAATACTATGTAGATATCATGGGCCGAAATACAGATGCAGCATTAGAACAATATAAAGAGAATCAAATGGACGAGGCTATACAATGGTTCCTTAAGGATGCAATGAGCTTTGGGGATGGCCCTAGTAGTCCTAAGTCTGATCAGATTCTATTCAACAATATACCTAGTATGAGTAGGAGATAAGATTCCCTATGACTAAGAAGAAACTATTCGATGTAGTTCTCAGCGCTGGGCACGTTGCTCTTGGTAGTAACTATGATCCAGGCGCTGAGGGTAAAAGGGAAGATGGTTCTAAGATCCAAGAAGCTACTCTTGTTCTTGCATATAGAGATGAATTAGCCCATTGTCTTAGAGAAAAAGGATTCAGAGTTATTACACCCAATGATACCTTAACTCTAAAACAGACCATAGACTTTGCTATGAATTTCAAGATTAACACTGTTACCCTTGAGCTGCACTTCAATGCTTTTAATGGGAGTGCCGAGGGTATAGAAGCCTTTTATGATGGCAAGACTAAGTTGTCTAAGGCTCTGGCTACTAAGCTTACTGAGAAACTCTCAGAGGCTCTAGATCAAAAGAATAGAGGTGTTAAGACTGAGGCGTCTAGTAAGCGTGGTAAACTGGGTCTCCTACGTAGTGCTCCTTACCCAGTGATCCTAGAGATAGCTTTCTTAGATTCATTGAGTGATATGGCTAAGGTAGGCAATGTGGATCATTGGGCCTCAATAGCCTCAGATGCAGTATATGAGGTTGCATGCGAGTCTAAATAGTGCTCTAGATTCTGAGCAGACTAAGTATACCTAGTTCCTCTCGTGACCAATGCCCCTAGGAGCCCCGTGGATGGATTCATGGGGGTTCTTGGGGTATTTGGTCACTCAGGGGGGATCGTGGGATTCTAGGGGTGGCTATGGCCCTAGGGGGAGGGGTGTGATGGGATAGGGGGAATTGGGGTATTGGGGACTGGGATATTGGGTATTAGACCTAAAAATTGCCTGGGGGATTCTGGGGCCATCTCCACGCTCCTAAGCCCCAGGTTCCCCCCCGGTACCCCATGTCCACCGTGTACCTCCATGTGTACCGGGTACCCCTGTCCCCAGGGCCTAGGGCGCCCCATGGTGCCACGCACTGGGTACATTGGGTACATTAGGTATATTGGGTCGATCAGGGGTACCGTGTGCGTCCAGGGGTATCATAGGGGTACTGGGTACATCCAGGGCAACAGGGGGACATAGGGCATTTGGGGCACTGTGACATTTGTGTCACTGTGACATATTTGGCACACCTGGGCCTGGTGGTATCTATCCCCTTTGCCTCAGACTCATGGTTGCCCTTGGATACATAGATACCACTGTGTCACCTTGAGCGATCTAGCTCACCTCGAGCGATCTAGCTCATCTGTGGTATCCTTGCCATGGGAATTAATCCACACTGTGGTATATGTGCTACGTGGTAGAATATTTCCCTAGTGTGGCATCTATACTACATAGCAGTATGCTATTACTCTATTGAGAACAGAGTATATCTATCAGTCTCTCTGAGAGTAATAATAAGACATGGCGATGCTAAGCTCCATTATAAGCACAAAGATTGAAGATCAAATTAGATACTCTGATGGAGGGGCATGATGTATGCTATGTATAAGCTTACAAGATCAAAACTAATCAAGGAGACACAAGATGAAAGTAACTACGGATCACAAGTGGAAGCAGTTCATGGGTCGACATGAAGT
>Ga0172381_10000899_pt1 | contig 37072 bp, 54 predicted proteins | sample Leawel6488metaG_FD_119754 | JGI IMG/M metagenome (GOLD analysis project Ga0172381, IMG submission 119754) | Leachate microbial communities from a municipal landfill in Southern Ontario, Canada - Leachate well 64-88 metaG | ecosystem: Engineered > Solid waste > Landfill > Unclassified | place... | reverse complement strand
TCCCGGGATTTCGGCCCCCGGAAGCCTTATTTTTCGCCTTCAAGAAAATTATAACATGACGAGGCATATCGTGTCAAGTATTCCTTTGACAAGCTACTCTGAAGGGCTATTAAGACCGTGTTCGTTCCTCCAGTCAAGTTCCCAAATCCTATATCCTTCAACAGACTTGATTTCCTCTATTTCCTTTTTGAGAGCATCGATGTCGGCCCGTTCCGATTGGATGTCACTAACTTGCTGCTGCAGTACACTGATGTCTGTCGTCATATCCTTTAAAACTCCATATGACTGGTAGGAAATAACTAACGACACTACAATCAAAACCCCAATAAGCCACTCAATTATAACGTCTTTCATTTTGTTCCTCCTATTAAGATATTTTTCTTAACCACAATGTGTATTTGTTATCACATTTAACGCACACGAAAATTATGTTTTCTAAGTAATCGTCCCCGGAAAAAGACAATGCGGTATTCTGCCTGTCACAATTAGGACACTTCCATATTAACAGTTTTTTCTCCTCCAATCATGTTTTATTTAAACTCAACATAGGTGCTTATTAGCACAAAAACCACTATTACGATAATGGCTATCGGAAAAGCCATGAGCACGTCATATAAATTGCCAAGTTCACCCCAAGGTATTTCTATGTTTGTCATTGTCGTTCGGCCCCTTTCTAAAAACTGTGTTCATTAGACATCAATTCCCCATCTTTGGGTTACTAGAACCCTCGATCCTTTACGGAGTATGTCAACCTGACATGAGAAGAATTTCCCGGTGCAGTCATATTTGCTGTCAATGCCGACACCCTCAAATGAAACCCCCTGTTTCTGTAAATACTCTCTTATAATCTCCCCCTCAGTCCCCTTTTTGAATATCCAATAGTTAATCCCGCTGGTTTCATCGTCACCAAAATGATGACTTCCGCAACTTTTTAATTCTGGGATCCTCTGCTCCGGGCAATCAAATACCCCATTGTTAACGCACCGGCTGCAGTGGCATTCGTTTCTCTCCATTTCATCTGCTAAATCCCTAATGTTCTCTTTCCTGAGCATGTAGATAAGTTTCATTTTGCCATCGGTCATTTTAAAGCTGCCGCAAGTTCGTGCTCTCATATTTGTATCCTCCTTTGATTTAGTAACCTCTATGCTGCCCCCGGATTCCCGGGAGCAGGAGCAAGCTGCTTTATGGCTTTAATGAAATTGTCATACCCCTGTTGGACATTCCAACCGTGTACCCGGATTGGTTCATTATCCACGACACGATTGCAGGTGGTGCGTCTTGGATCACCAAACAATTTGTCACTACTGTCCTGTCTATTGTGGTTCCAATTGTCAGCTGTACTGGTGCGGTGCTCTTCTGTTTCTCTAGGATTCCTAAAAGTATTGCTTGCATTTGCTATTCCTCCTCCATTTCTATTTTGTAAATGTCCTGCAGGTATTTAACCTCTGCACAATAACCACAGTGTCCCTTGTAGTACAAGTCATTTGGTGCCAAATAGGGTTTGTATCTCTTGTCTATCTTCTCATGGGGCTTTGCACCAACCACCTTGCGATAAGCTTTTAAGAATGCCTTGCATGCTTCATTTGCTGCCATTATTTTGTCCTCCTTATTTTCTCAATGGACTTGATTCCACACAATGCGTCTGCATTACGAAATAACCAATCCAATGTCCCTTTGGCAAAGCAGTCCTTGTGATCTCCATCCCCAAATATTATTTTAACTGCACCACCATTTTTAATTTCAGCGTACGCTTCCTTCTTCGTCATGTCTTCGTCCCCTCTCGTTTTGTGGGAGGCAATAAGGGCCTCCAATAACATTATACCATGCCAAGGCATATCGTGTCAAGTATCCTTTTGACAGCGGTTCCGGGAGGGGTGTCTGAAAATACCGAGTTGTATCGGCCAGTTGTATCAACTCGAATACAACTCGAATACAACTGGTGTATTTCATGCTGGGATGCCATGGTCCAGCGAACCCCGTTCTTAGCGGTCTTGTGAAATTTGGCTGTCTTTTCATACGATACAACTCGACATACAACTGCCATACAACATAGCCCCGAGTTGTATCGTTGCACACACCCGTTAGGGTGTGCAACGCAACATGCAACGCAACGCAACCGGAACAAGCTTTGAAAATGCCTTGTGTCAAATGCCTTTTCCATGGTATACTAAACATGGGAGAAAAGTCTTTTTTAGGAGGACAGAGTTATTGGAGAAGGAACTCAGGGCTAAGGCTATCAACTACTGCAAGCGGTATCCTTTGATGATTGAGGCTATGATGGACTGTTATTCCCCAAGCAGCAGGAAGTTTGATGACGATCCCCGGAGGTCAAATGTACCTTCAAATCCAACTCTGGATAGGGTTATTTCGGTGACGCAGTTAAAAAAGGAAACGAGGCTAATTGACACTTGTGCAGCACAGGTGTCTTTTTTATATTCAAGATGTCTGATCCAGCATTTCTGCTACAACGTCCCTTTTGCGCTGCTGGGCCTGAACATCAGCCATTATGAGTTTTTTGATCTTGGCGATGATTTTTTGAATTTGATTGCCAGTAAAATGGGGGTAGAACGATGGAAACAGCAAAAGGTATGAAATTAACCTTAAAGCAGGAGTTATTCTGTCAATATTTGGTTGGTGGAATGAAACAGAGAGAAGCCTATAAAAAAGCCTTTGCTCCGCCAAGGATGAAAGATAAGGGCATCAGTGAGCATGCTTCTGTTATGGCGAACTCCCCAAAGATAGTGGCCAGAATAAACGAATTAAAGAATGAGTTGAAAGCGGAAAACGCCACAACCGTTAACAAGGTCTTGGAGCAGCTGACCAAAATAGCGTTTTCAGATATCACCAATTTCACGTCATTTGGCAAGAATGAAATCACAACCAAGGATGGCAGGGTGTTGAATGTCAATTATGTTGACTTCAAAGAGTCCAAGGATGTTGATGGGACGATCATCCAAGAAGTGAAGCAAGGCAAAGATGGTTCTTCTTTGAAATTGAGTGACCGCTTGAAAGCACTGGAATTAATAGGAAAACACTTAGGGATGTTTACTGAAAATGTTAACTTGAGTGGTCTTATAGCCGTTAACATAGTGGATGACATTTCTAATGGTTGATATAAAAATATCAGAAAAAGTGTCACCTGCTTTTTATGATTTCTGGAGAGCGTCAGACAAGTTCCTTTATAAGGTCCTAAAAGGTGGAAGAAACAGCGCAAAAAGTACGCACATAAGTATAAGGTTGGTCTTCAACCGCATGAAGTACAAATCAAATGCGTTGGTGGTCCGCAAGGTGGCCAACACGATTGATACCAGCGTATTTGAACAGTTGCTTTGGGCTATAGATTATCTTGGTGTGTCAAGCTACTGGAGGATAAAAAGAAGCCCACTATCTTTGACGTACATGCCCTTTGGAAATCGTATAATTTTCAGAGGAGCAGACAACCCCCTCAAGTTGAAATCAATAAAAACTTCGGCATTCCCAATTACGGATCTTTGGGTTGAAGAATTGGCAGAGTTTAAAATGGAAGAAGAGGTCAACATCATAGTTGAATCAATCCTCCGGGCAGAATTGCCTGAGGGACTGCGCTATAATATTTTCTATTCATACAACCCACCCAAGAGAAAAAATAATTGGACTAACAAGAAATACAACTCCCAGATTTTGCTGCCTAATACTTTCATTCACCACAGTGACTACACCACAAACCCACATTTATCCCAAGTGTCTTTGGATGAAATTGCTGCAGCACAAGCAAAGAATATCCACAAATACAAATGGACGTATTTAGGGGAGCCTATTGGTGGTGGCGTAGTTCCGTTCTCCAATTTAACATTCCGGACCATCACAGACGAAGAGGTGAGGGCTTTTGACAATATACGCCAAGGTATTGACTGGGGCTATGCTTCTGATCCTTTTGTTTTTGGTAAATTGCACTACGACAAATTAAGACGAAAAATACTTCTCCTCGATGAAATATACGAAGTTAAACTTTCAAACCGGGAAGCAGCAGAAAGGATTATTGTCAAGGGGTGCCATCATACAATGACCACGGCAGACAGTGCAGAACCGAAATCTATAGCAGAAATGAAGACTTATGGATTAAGAATGTCTGGTGCTAAAAAAGGCCCGGGCAGTGTGGTTTATGGCGAAAAATGGCTTGATGACCTCGATGAAATTGTTATTGATCCAAACCGGACACCTAACGCAGCAAGGGAGTTTGAGAGCATAGACTACCAGATGGATGCTGACGGAAACATGAAAAACAAATTGGAGGAAGTGGACAACCACTGGATAGACCTTTGCAGGTACGCTTTGGAGCACGATATGAAAGTTAGAAAAACCGCTCCTGTGGGAAAACCAAGTGGATATTAAGTAAGGTGGTGGGACAAATTTGTTAACGTCATTGAATTTCATTTCTCCCGGGATGGAGTGGCCCCCTGCAAGTGAAAGGGAACGGCTGGACATGTATGAGAATAATAGGAAGTTATTTGAATCAAAACATGGGGAAGTATTCAAAGATTGGAATCGCATTTTAAGAGAGGACCAGCAAGCGTCTTTACTCATTGCCTTATCCTTTCATGAAAGACTGTCAACTTTATGGGCTGACCTTCTCCTTGGTGAACCCCCCACTTTTACTGCCGGGGAAGCAGAAACACCAGAACAGAACGCTTTGGATGAATTGGTTAAGCTTAACAATCTGGTCAACACAGCGTATGAAACAGTTATTGATAACTCCCGGTTTGGTGAGGGTGTGTTCAAAATACGCTTTGAGAAACGTGGTATTATTGAATCACAACCCCCTTCTTGTTGGTTTCCGGTAGTTGATCCAACGAACATCAAAAACACAACTGCTCACGTGCTGGGCTGGACTTGGGAAGACGTTATGATTTCATTTGGCAAAGAGGTTATTGTGAAATACCTGCAAGTGGAAATTCATGAAGTTGGAAAAATAACAACCCGTAGGTATGTTTTGGATGGCTCAGTTATTTCTAGACAAGTTGAAATAGAAGGTGTGGAAGAGGAAGTGTTTACTGGGGTTGATGATTTTTTGGTGCATCCATTTCACAACCTTATCACTTCAGACCGCTGCTTTGGCATTGATGACTACAGCAAAATTGATCCTATCGTTCAAGAAATAGAAATAAGGTTGTCCCAAATAAGCAGGATTTTGGACAAACATTCTGATCCCAACATGTATGGCCCGGATTCGGCTTTGGTGTGGGACCCGGAAACACACCAATACCAATTTAAGAGTGGTGGCAAATACTTCCCAGTTGAGGCCGGGGATCAAACTCCCGGGTACATGATTTGGGATGGACAACTGGCTGCAGCATTTATGGAGTTTGATAAATTGATGGAGTTGTTGTACCTGCTGACTGAAACCAGCCCTGCAGCATTTGGCCAACTTAAGGCCGGACTTGCTGAGTCCGGGAGCGCACTTAAAAGGTTAATGATGGCTCCTCTGGCCAAGACTGGCAGAAATCGTACCAGACTTGATCCTACACTAAAAAGAGTGTTGCAGGTTGCTGCTGCCTTGGAAGTGCAACAGGGGATGACTGGAGCAGCGGAACTTCCGGATGTTGGGATTGAGTGGGCAGATGGTGTTCCAAATGATGACCGGGAACAGGCCAGTATTGATAATGAAAGTTTCACCGCTGGTACTGTTAGTTTGGAGAGCATACTTAAAAGACGTGGATTGACTGGCGATAATCTACAGAATGAACTTGACGCAATCCGGGGAGTTAAAAAGGAAGTGGAAGTCCCTGAGGTTGTGGTTGAGGAAAAAGTACCTGAGGTGGAATAAATGCCTGATAGCTTCAGCGAAAACTCAGCAAACAAACTTGCTCTGTTGTACTCCGACTCCGAACGTGAAATACTGACGGAGATCAACCGCTGTCTTTTAAAAGGAAACCAAACTGCTTATCTTAAAGCGATGCAAGCCAACTGCAGAAAAATAGTGGAGGACCTGAACAACGGATCACGCACTTGGTGTGAAGATGTCATACCTGCTACTTATCTCAGGGGTGTAAATGGTGCCAATGATTTGCTGCAGAAGGAAAAGTTGGTTAAAATTGGTGTTGGGGGCATGCACCAACAAGCTGCAGCAGTGCTGGCCGAGGCCACGTACAGCAGACTTGAAGATATGGCCAGCAACATAGGGCGCAAGGTTAACGACATCTACCGCAACATGGCACTGGAGAACATAAAGGGCAGTACCCTTGGCTACGCTTCGTGGAAAAAGGTGGCCCAAAATTACCGGAATCAACTGGCAGATAAAGGAATAACTGGGTTTAAGGACATTTCTGGCAGAGAATGGAACATGAAAACTTACTCTGAAATGGTGGCCCGGACTTCCACCATGGAAGCACACGTACAGGGGACAGTGAACAGGCTGGTTGAGGCTGGTCATGATTTGGTGGAAGTATCAAAACATTCCAATCCCTGTGGTAAATGCAAAATGTTCGAAGGGGAAATTCTTAGTCTTACCGGGAAGACAGAGGGGTACAAGACTCTGGCAGAGGCAAAGGCAGAGGGACTTTTCCATCCAAACTGCAGGCATGGCCTTGATCTGAGCATTGATATTGATGCAGAGATTGCAGCCGGGGGTAAAGGTGAGGGTAAATCACCAGTAACAACGGATACAACTACAGACAATCCCGCTGCAACATGGGACAAGATATCAAAAAATTTCGTGTATTCTCATGGTGGCAACGCAGTAAAATCAGTTTTTGCTGAAGTACCAAAGGATTTAAGGGATAAAGCACTTGGTATTTTACAGGATAAAAAACCAGACTTTAAGAAAACGGAAATGCGTTTGTCCCTTATGGGGTCCGCACAAACGGAGAACTCCACTGCAGCGTTAAAAGCAATGAATGACCTTTATGACACTCCGGAGAAGTTGCTTGGTATAGATGTTCCAATTAAAGTAGCACGTATAAACAAAATGGACGTAATACTGGATGGAAACCACAGGGCCACATTACTCCGTGCTCATGGCAGGGATATTGTGGAAGTGGAATTTGTTGATTTGGATGCCATTATTGCAGCGGGAAAACAGAATGCAGCAGCTAAAACACTACTTGAAAAGCGTATGGAAAGGCTAACTTGGGAAAAACTACCCGGGCATAGGGATGTTGGTGAAGCGTTTAAATGGGCAGAGGATAACTTAGGAGTTCAAAATGGCAACTATTCTGACCTTCCCCTTGACGTTGTTAATAGCTTTAATGAAACTGTGTATAACATGCAAAAAAGATATCCGGGGATTAGAACCAAGTATTTAGGTAGCTGTCAAACCTTTTATAAACTAAACAATCCAAAGTGGACTGACGTACAAGTGGATAAAGAAGTTGGCAGAGTGTATGCATTTGCCACTGACCAAAACTGGGGTGCTTATCAGGGTGTGTCTTTGAACAAAAAATTGTACCATGGCGGTATGGATTACATCAAAAAATTGGTGGAAAATGACATAAGTCAGGGGTTCCACCCCAAAGGAACGGAAAATCCAGCTTCTATATTCACACATGAGTTGGCTCACCAGTTGCATTACGCTATCCTACAGGATGTCTATTCCCGTAGGGGGCTTGAGTTAAACACCGCCCTTAAGAGTGCGTGGCGTTTGTTCAAGAAAGACGCAGCTAATTCTCTTCGTGAAACGCAAAATAGACTGTCAGATTATGCTTCCAAGAACGAAAAAGAGTATTTTGCTGAGGCTATGGCAGAGTGGATTCACAGCAAAACGCCAAGAAAACATGCAAGATTAGTTGGTGAGTTGGTTGACAAATACTGCGATTTGATAGATTAGGGGTGAAAGTATGACTGGCCCAAGACCATCCTTTTTTGATAGTGAATACTTTGTATTGGAGGTTGATAACTGGCACCTTAAGGAGGGAGCACCGGCTGAAATAGTAAAGGAATTTGAAGCGTTTATGGCGAGTACAAATCCGGATAAAAAGGAAGGGGAGTATTTATGGCTGCCAAAGACTTAATAATGGGTCCAAAGGGTATAATTCCTGAGGGGGGCCTACCCAAGTTACCTGCAGCACCGGAACCAAAGGAAAAACTCACAGTAGCGGAAATTAAGAGGTCCGGGAAATCATGCATTGATCTACCCACCGGGGATTTTTTGGTGTCGTACCGGGATGGGAATAGAAGGGTATATGTAGTCCTCTACACTGCTGCTGGAAAACCAATAGCGGTGGGAGTACAGTAGTAGACATCAACACCTTGCCCACTTTAAGGGTTCTGGGCCTAAATAGAACGTAACTTCATGCTGGAGGATCACCAGCCTAAAAAATAAGGAGGTCACAATGTTAAAGGGATTACTGGGGGATTTATACACGAAAGAGATTGCGGACAAAATTGGGGACAAGCAGTTTGCTGTGGTTAATGATGGAACGTGGATTCCACGGGACAAGTTTAACGCAGTAACAGAGGAAGTAAAAGCATTCAAAAAGCAAATTACCGAGAGGGACGCACAACTGGAATCACTGAAGGGTAAGGCTGCTGGCAACGAGGAACTTTTAACACAGATTGAAACGTTAAAACAGGACAACATTAAAACCCAAACTGAATATGATACCAAACTCCTGCAGCAAGCCAAGAATTTTGCCATCGATAAAGCGATTGCTACTGCTCAAGGCAAAAATCCGAAAGCAATTAAAGCACTCCTCAACGCAGAGGTTATTACTCTGGATGGAGAAAAAATTTTGGGGCTTACTGAACAACTCGAGGCTATAAAGAAATCGGACGCTTACTTGTTTGGGGGGGATAAACCACCCGGGGCAGTGGGTGGAGGTACTAACCCTGCTGGTGGTGGGAACAAGCCTCCGGATGACAACGCAGCGTACGAAGAGGCCATTAAGAAGGGCAACGTGTCCTTGGCTATAGCTATTAAAAACAGAATTTTTGAAAGCACGAAAGGATGATAACAAAAAATGGCTAACACACAGAATCCGGCAACTGTTTGGAACGCTCCGAACTACGTAGGTGAACTTTTCTTGGCTGGCCAGAACCAGACACCCTTTCTCAACATGATTGGTGGTCTGAATGGTGGCAAGCAGGTTGATTCTTGGGACTTCGCAATGGACCAGAATTACTCCTTGGAGGCCGTTAGTTCACAACAGGCCATCACTGAAACTGAATCTCTGACCGCTCCCACTGCGTGGACTTACGTCCGGGCGCAGGAAGTCAACGCATGCCAGATTTATCGTCAGGCAGTTAGTCTGTCATATGCCAGAATGTCCGTAACTGGTGGACTTAAGCCCGTGGCCACTGGCCTCATGCCTGCTGGCAATCAGCCCGTTATCAGTGAAAAAGATTTTCAAATTCAGGCAGCACTGAAGCAAATTGCCCTGCAAGCGGAATACAACTTCCTTAATGGCACATACCAACAAGCAACTGGTGCAGGTGTTGCGTCCAAGACCAACGGACTGGTCACCGCTTGCGTTGGCAAAAACACTGTGGCTGCTGGTGCAGTTGACCTGAGCAAGGCATTGCTTGACCAACTTCTGGCTGAAATGGCCGGGAATGGTGCCTCCTTTGCCAATATGGTGGCCCTTGTCAATGCCTTCCAACTTCAGGCCATTTCCGACATTTGGGGTTATGCTCCGGATGACAGAAATATTGGTGGGGTGGCAGTGAAGAAAATTGTCACTGACTTCTGCGATATCGATGTTGTCTACGCTCCTAAAATGCCGACTGACACACTGCTTCTGGCCAATATTGGCCTCTGTGCTCCAGTGTTCCTCCCGGTTCCGAAGAAGGGCTTCCTGTTCTACGAGGACTTCGGCAAAACTGCAGCGTTTGAGGGTGGAGAAGTCTACGGCCAAATTGGCCTCACCTATGGCTACTCCTACGAACACGGGACAATCACTGGGCTGACCACCTCTTAAAAAACCAAGGAACTAACGGCAGAGGAGGGGAATGGCCTCTCCTACTGCCTACTTGAAAGGAATGATAAAAATGGCAGGAGCGATAACTGTTAATTATGGAAAAGTACAAAACCCGGAACTCCGGAGGGTAATCCGGGACGAAGTTATAGCCAAGTTATTTCACATCACCACAGGTCACGATCATGATGGCGTAAATAGTGCCACTCTTTCCCCGGCAGCGGTGATCGCAGCTAACAGCGTTGGGGCCAGTGCAATACAATCCAACGCAGTAACTACTGTTAAAATTCCTGATGATGCCATAACTGCTGCTAAAATACTGGATGGCAGCATTGTGGTTGGTCTGATGGCAGCTAATTCCATTGATTCTGACCAGTACGTTGATGGTTCAATCGACACTGCACATTTTGCAGCTGGAGCAGTGGACGCAACAGCGATAGCTGCAGGTGCTGTTGTGGAAGCAAAACTTGGTGCAGGTTCTGTTGTTGCTGCTAAAATTGGCGCAGGTGCGGTAGTTGCTGCTGCTCTTGGTGCACTTGCTGTGGAAACCGCTGCTATTAACAACTTGGCTGTGACCACTGGCAAAATCGCTGCTGATGCAATCAACGGGACAAAATTAGCTGACAATGCAGTTGATTCTGAACATATCACTGCAGGGGCTATTGATACAGCCCATATTTCCGCTGGGGCAATCACTGACGCTGAATTGGCCAGTGATGCCGTGACTACAGTTAAAATACTGGATGCTAATGTCACTGCTGGTAAATTGGCCAGTGATGCAGTAACCACTGTGAAAATTACTGCCCTGAATGTGACCGCTGCTAAACTTGCAGCAGACGCAGTTGAAACTGCTAAAATTAAGGATGCCAACGTGACATCCGCTAAACTTGCTGCAGTAGCGCAGCCTTTGACCACGGCTATTGCGGACCCGGGGCATGAAGGGGCCATTCCCGTTACTACTTCTGGAACATGCCCGTTAGTACAGGATGGTGCAGCGGAAACCCGTACACTGGCAGTTCCCACTTTTGCTGGGCAGCAAATATTACTTGGTTGTAAAACTTATGCAGCAGATATTGTTGTTACTGTGGCTAGTGCAGTTAACCAGACCGGAAACACAGTTATGACTTTTAATGCTGCTGGTGATTTCATCCTTCTGGCCGGAATTGAAATTGGTGGAGTTAAGGCGTGGCGTGTAATTGCTTCTGATGGAGTGGTCTTAACAACCCCGTAATAGTTAAAGGAGGTACACTACATGAGCCTTGCAAGAATTATTGAAATGCTAACTCCTGTAAAAGTTTCCCCGGCTAACCAGACTACTACAAATGATTATGCTGTTGTAGCTGGTTCGCAAATTGACGCAAGGAACGCAAGTAGGATATGCTATCACATAAACAATGCCCATGCTGCAAATGGGCTGACATGGAAGGTCATGGCAGGTGTTGATGGTGTAACGTATCCGAAAGAGGCACAAGCTGAAGCAGCAGTGGCAGCGTTGGCAGATGGCACATTTGATGCAACTGCTATAATTGCAGCGTATCCTTACTTTGCTGTGTATGTAAAATCCACAGTAGCTGCAACACCAGCAACTGCGGACGTAAGTGGCTTCGCAAAGCCGTAAGGTGGTGAAATAATGGCAGTTGTAGTGACTGTAGGAACAAATAGTTATGTGTCTGTTGTGGACTGTACTGCTTATCTGGCAGAAAGACTTTATACGGAATTGTACACAGCAGCTGCAGCAGACACAAAAAGCCAAGCGGTTATCATGGCAACACGGGCCATAGATCGAATGGTACTCACTGGGAGAAAGAAAACCATCACCCAAGCGTTGGAGTTCCCCCGGTGTTATGTTTATGACACCAGATATGGAAATCCAGCTAGTGATCTTCCGGTAGCTGGTATTTTGGATGATGGCTGGTATTGTGAAGCAGCCGTACCACAGGGAATAATTGATGCCTGTTGTGAGGAAGCTTTGGCTATACTCACAGCTGGAAATTCTAAAAGACTTGCCCTGCAGAAGCAGGGTGTTACTGCGTTCAGCCTTGGTAATTTATCGGAAACTTATGGTGGAACGGGAATCAATTCCAGCACAAAGCCACTGCTAAGCGTTGAAGCACTTGCTTTAATGCGTCCTTACCGGGAGGGGGCAGTAACAATACGATGATTACTGACTACCTCAACCAATCAGCTACTTGGAAATCCGTGGCCAGTAGAAATGAATACAACGAACCAACTTTTACTTCCACAACGATTACCTGCCGATTTGAATACAAGAGAAAAATGCTGAGGGGGCCTGAGGGGGAGCAGGTTATGAGTGAAGCAGTATTGTACACGGCTTCCGCTGTACTTCCGGGCGATGTTGTGACGTACTCCGGTAGGGACTGGCCTGTCTTGTCCGTAGCGGACGAAGCGCAGCTTGACGGAACAGTGCTCTTTAGAGCGGTGTACATGTAATGGCTGGCAGCAAGTTCAGGTGGCAGGGGGAGAAAGTAACAAAGGCAGTAAAGGAGGCTGGTATCAGTGCGGTGATGGATGTAGCTGAGGTGATACTAAAAGAGGCTGATAAGGAAATACCGCATGCTACTGGCACAATGGAGCGTTCGGGTTCCATATCACCTTTTAATCGCATAAAAAATTGTACCATCATCAGCTACAACACACCATACGCACTGAAACAGCACGAAGACTTAACCTTAAGACACCCTGATCCTACCAATCCCCTGTCCTCCTCCGGGCGCAAAGCAAAATTTTTGGAGGACCCATTCAACCGAAACAAAGGTAAAGTTATGAAATTAGCACAAGTACGTATAAATAAAGTGCTAAAGTGAGGTGATAACCCATAGCTGCAATGCTTGATGATATAAGAGCGAAATTGATAGCTGCAGGTGTTGGTTCAACAACAACTGTGGGAATAGCCGAAATGCCAGATACACCGGATGATTTTATTTGTCTGTTTGAGTATGCTGGCAGTCCACCTACTGTGGCCCATGATGGTGAAGAAATTGAGCACCCCGGGCTACAGGTAAAGGTGCGTAACGTTGGCTGGCTTGCCGGGAGAACAAAAATAGAGGCTGTTATAGCGGCATTGAACAAATTATCGAATGTTACGCTGACAACCACAAGGTATTTGTTAATCCGGGCCAATCAATCCCCTCAGTGTTTGGGGAAAGACGCTTCCAGAAGGTGGGAGTGGGTTGTGAATTTCTCGATTTCTAAAGAGAGAAAATAACAGGAGGTATTAAAACATGGTAACAGCAGCAGTAGCAGCCTTTGGGGTAGTTGTTTCAGTTGGTGGTGTCCCAGTGGCTGAAGTCCTAAACGTCCCGGAAATGTCCTTTAAAAAGGCATTCAAAGATGTAACAAACCATGACAGCCCGGGTGGTTACGAAGAGTCAATAGTAAGCAAGATTATAAGGTCAGAGGAAGTCACTACGGAATGTAATTCCATTAATGGAAACGCTGGACAGATTGCGGTGAAAGCACAACAGGCACTTGGCACGGCTGCAGTAGTTACTTTCGCATTCCCTGATGGTACAGTAATTTCAGGGAATGCCCTCGTTACTGGGTACAGTTACCTTGGGGCTATGGAGGACCAGATCATCTTCAAGATGACCACCAAATGGACTGGAGCAGTTACTGATACTGTTACTCTGGCAACTGCACCAAGCGCACTGGCAGTAACTACAGCAGCGTTGTTCCCTGATCCCTTTGCGGCGGCTGTGTATGAGTATTTTGGCGTGTCCACTGCTGACACTTGCACCATCACATTAACATTCCTGACTGCCACAGCTAAGTTATACCGTGAGGGCATTTTTGTGCAGAACCTTGTAACTGCAACACCCTCCGGGTCCATTAGTTTAGGGGTAGATGGTACAGTTACGGACCTGCAGGTTGTGGTAACTGAAACTGGCAAAGGCACACGTACCTACAATCTGCACATTTCTAACGCAGCATCATAAGGGGGATATATGAACAACAAAGCATTTCCATACCATGCTATTGAATTGGACAGACAGCGCATGCTTAAAGTAACATTTAGGTCATTGATGTTGTTTGAGGAGGTCAGGGGGATAAACCCCCTGTCCCCTAATTTTTTTAACCGCATGAATGCCACGGATTTGGTTGTTTTGCTTTGGGCATGCCTGAGGCATGAAGACAAAGAATTGACTATTGAAACTGTGTCCGACATGGTTAATCCAAAAAATTACCCAAGTATAAAATTGGAACTTGCCAAGGCATGGGAAGCATTCAAACCTAAGGAAGTGGAAGGACCGGTCCCTTTGGTGCAAAACCTCCCGGGATAGATGAAATATGGTCCTTTGGGAGGTATGATTTAGGCCTTTCAGAAGATGAATTTTGGGACATGAATCCACAGCAGTTTAATTTACTGGTGAAAAAACATAACACTAAACATGGCGTTGCACCCCAAACTTTTGAGAAAAAAAGTTGGCAAGAAATACAAGCTGCCATAAGAGGCTCACTCCCAGTGGAGAAGTGAGGAGGCGTACTAAATGGGAATGGAAGTAGGGTCTTTATCGGCATACCTTGGGTTTGATGATAAAGATTTTGAGAGTGGCGTTAAATCAGCTAAAAACAGCATGATGGATATCAAGAAAGCTGCAGATACAGCCACAGCTAACATAGAAAAAGACTTCCAGGGCGTATCTAAAGAGTTAAAAAAGATGTTCTCCGATGCCGACACTGACAAGTTAGCAAAAGAACTTAAACAGGGCGGCGATGCAGCTAAGGATGCAGCCCGTAAGATTGAAACTGCTCTTGGTGGCATAGAGGACGACACCGAACGGGTAAGAAGGGGTATTGCTCTGTTTGGTGATGAATGGAAGGATGCCGGACGCAAAGCAGAGCGCAGTCTTGATGGAATAGAGGATAAATTAAAAAGCGTTGAAAAAGAAGCCGGTGGACTTGATCTTGGTGCACTGGGTGGGGCAGCTACACTTGGTGGTGGCTTAGCGTTGGCTGATAATAAAGCAGCAGCAAAAGGTCACCTTCAAGCTATGCTAGGTATGAGCAAAGCAGAAGCAGAGGAAATAAACAAAATTGCCAGTGATGTCTGGAAAAGTGGCTCTGGTACGGACAGACGTGATGCAGCAGAAGGTGTTGCTGCAGTGTACCAAGGTCTTGGTTCACGAGGCAGCAAACTTGAGAAAAACGCCAACACAGCTTTTGCCTTAAGGGATGTTTATGGTGCAGACATACCGGAACTTGTAAATGCTATTGCCCCCATGAAAATAAACTTTGAAATGTCAGACCAAGGCGCATTTGATACTATAACCAAAGGTATGCAAATGGGCCTAAACCGCTCAGGTGATTTTATAGACACTTTAAACGAGTACCCTGCTGCATTTACCCGGGTTGGTTTTGGTTCGGACAGAATGCTGGCCTCTCTTGAGGGTGGCTTTAAGGCTGGGCTAAAAGACACCGACAAACTTGCAGATTCAATTAATGAATTTGGCCTTACCATGATGGAAACAGATGGCAAAATAGCAAAAGCATTTGTTGAAGAAGGTATTTTTAGCCCGGGGGAAATGGAGAGGCTACAAAAAGATTTTGCTCATGGTGGGGAAGTTGGGGAAGCAGCATTTGATAAGGTACTAACAGCCATCATGAAACAAGAGGATCCTATCAAACGTAATTATCTCGGTGTACAAGCATTTGGCACCATGTGGGAGGACACTTCCGGATTAATTGGTACAGCGTTAATGGAAACAAAGGACAAATCCGTTGATGTTGAAGGTGCAACTGAAGCACTCGGAGCAGAGTATGACAATTTCAAGTCAAAAGCTGAAGCATTGGGACGTGTTCTGCAGGACAGCGTTATTGGTACATTCGCTGACGTTGCCGGGGGTGCGTTACCCGTTATTGAAGCAGTTGGAAATATAGGGATGGCCGTACTTGCAGCCAAAGGTCTTGGTATCGATTTTAGTGGTGTATTTAAAAACATAGCTAAAAGAATATTACCGGAAATTGGCCCTGCTGCAGCTATTGCGGAGGGTAGTATTGGATCCCTTGGTTTGGTGGCTTTGACTGCAACTGGGTATTTTCTTGCGTTGGGCGCAGCAATATATGGTGCTATTGAGTGGGCTAAAAAATGGGCACCAGTCTTGGCCGAATCCCGGGCAGCGATGGATCCAAATTCAACTATAGCGGACCAGTACACAGGTGCGTTATCCACAGAGGCTAATGCTGACGTAGGCAATCTGCAACGGCGACAGTGGGGGTATGATGTACCGGAAGACGCACCAGCAAAACCAAAATGGGACATGAGTTGGATAGAAAGTAAAATTTATGGACGCAAGGCCGAGGGTGGTTCAGTTGGTAAAACAGGCCCATATTTGGTTGGAGAAAAAGGTATAGAAGTTGTCAATCTTCGTGCAGGTGACCATGTTACACCTAATAAAAACCTTGGTAGTGCGTCTACTCTGAATGTTACAGGAACAGTCTTAGTCAGAGGAGTTAATAATGCTGGGGAACTTGTGGGAGTGGCCCAAATAGTGGCCGAGGACATAAGCAGAAATGACCGTAGACTTACCAATAGGATAAGCATGATGCCATTTTAAGGAGGGAGGTGGTTGTAAGTGGCATGCACTTGGGGAGCAACGTCAATTAAAGTGTTAGTTGAGCAAAATTACCAACCACCATACATTGATCCAAACATTTCTGAAATAAAAATACTGTGTGACCCAGCCACTCCAAATACCCCTGCTAGTGTACTGCAAGGAAATGGTTGTGACAGGGAAATAGTAAGCTATAAGGCTTATGTGTCAACATATGCCGCTTATTTAGCTTTAAAAGCTGACAAAAGAGCAATGACTGTTCGTACTTGGACTGGGCCTGCCGGGGACACTATGAGCGCAGTCATCACATCATTGGTTCCAGAATATATCCAAGATGACTGTGTTTTTTTCAATATTACCCTCAAGGAGGCAGACTAAATGAGAGTGATACCGGCTGATAAATTAACTCTTTTAAAAAGCAGATCAATGCTTGGGGCTAATTCCCCCAATCACAGAATAACTATTACAGGAGCACCAAATAACAGCCTTTTTGATCCTACAACATGGACAACTTGGAGGTATTTTGTTGGTGAGTCTGATGTTAAAGGTTTGGGTAACATGGAGGAAACTTCTGATGGCAGAGCGGTCATCTCATATGTAGAAAATAATGCTGTTTATGTGGCTTTTGCTCCTTCGATAGCAGGGATATTAGCGGGGACAGAAGTATTTGCCAACCCAATAAAGGTTAAGGACGGAAATGCCTATGAAAATATTCAAACTTCAATAACAAACATCAATGGCATCCTACATTTGGCTATAACTAACTGGTCTATGGTTGTGTTAGAGGATGGCACTGAGAATTGGATACTTGAGTGCGAACACTGGGTAGATACAGATGGCTTGGGGGCTTCATTTACCCTTAAAAATTACATCTCAACAGACCTTTCTTCTGGTACGTCTTGGTCTAGAAGTTTGCCTCAGGTGGGAGCTAACCTTGGGCAGATTATTTGCTTGAGTGATACTAATTGGATTATTATGTGCCCCTCATGGAGCTATATTTACCAAAAAAGCAAGTGTTGCTACACTACTGATGCTGGAGAAACTTGGAACAATGGTGCAAGCACACCAACTAGCTTGTTTTATTATTTAGCTGGTTCTGGGGTAAGTGTATTGCCTATTGATGATTCCTCCTTTTTAGTTTCATGGCAGTCATCATCTTCGTATGAAAAGTTGCTATACTACACAAATTATGGAGCATCTATGACAGCTACAAATTGGGGAACTGATTGGCCTAGTGGGGATGGGAATGCTGTACGGGGGGTTGGCTTTGTTTCAATAAATGGCACTATATATATGGTTGCTGCTGGTATTGGGGGCAGTCCTTATGACATATACTCTTTTAATTTAGATACTATCACCTATGCCGATATAATGGTGTACACCAACTGGACTTTAGTAACCTCTCTAAGTTATTTCGGTGCAGGGGAACCAAGATTTACAGTTACTAATAACGCTTTGATACTTCAACATACGGGGGTTGGGGAAGTTTCAGGAGCAGGGACTACATCAGAAGAAGTTTCCTTAAGGGCGAAAAGCATAAACATCTCAAAAAATAGGAGTATGGCTGGTTCGTCCTCTATTGCTTTTGATAATAAAGATGGCTGGTTATCTCCTGATAGGGCCGGACCATGGTATAACGTGCTATTTCCAAATGTTGGGGTGTTAGTAGAGCAAGGTTATGGTCAAGATTTAGTAGCAACTTTCAAAGGGACCACTGATGACATCATCGTTAACAACTTCCCAGCGGAGTTAACTTTGCAGTGTAGGGATGGTCAAAAGAAAGCCCTTGACCAAACTATCAGGGATGGAACGGCTTATTCCATCAAATATACCAATAAAACTCCAGAATTCATGTTTAATGATTTAGCAACAAGAGTTGGCTTCACATCTATTGAAACACAAGTCACGGGGATAACTGTTGGAGAAAAAGAGTTTAAACTGGAGAATTACTCAGATGCTTTTGGTTGGCTGGCAGAAATTGCTGGCTTTGCTTGGCATGTAGATGACACGGGCAAAGTGTTCTATATTAAGGAAAATGAAATTCCGATTGGTGAAGTTACCCCAGTAACAGCCTATGCTTTTAAAGAAGGAGAAGATATCATTTCACTTGGGTACACAATCTCTGACCGGGATTTATACTCAAAGGTAATTGTTAATGGCGATGGAGTGTCAGCAGAAACTGCTTATATCTCTGCCTCTTATTATAACATACTGTCTGATAAAATACTGTTTTTGAATGCCCCCGAAGCAAAAACTGTGGCAGCATGCAAAGAGATATCTGACAGGGCCGAATACCACATGAGGAGCAGAGATAGAATATGTGAGTTTGCTGCTATTGCTGTGCCTTGGTTGGAAATTGGGGATATAATCCAAGTAACGGAATCAACGTCAACTATTTCTGAGTTGTACAGAATTACTGACATGACGCTTACTCAAACCTCTGATGGTTTTATTATGACCATAACTTGTTACCATTTCGCAGCAGCTTAGAGAGGTGATAAAGTGAACTTAGCCAAAGAGTTAAAACGAAAGAGGGATGCCGAACACAGGTTTAAGGAAACTGCTGGAAAAAACTTAGTATATGACCCTGGGTCTGGTGAATATAGCTCTGGAGGAATAACTGTAACAGAGCACTCTATATTGGATCATGAGGGTATTCCTGGGGTTGGTAATGCTTTTGTTTTTAGAAAAGAATTTACTCTTACAGATGTTATTGTAGTCAATCACAACCTTGGAAAAAGACCAATTGTTCAAGTAGTTGGTAACAGCTCTCCTGCTTATGGGGAAGGAGCTTTTGGAGCAGGAGCTTATGGAGGTGACTCTGAACCAACAGTTGTTGGTGTAGTAAGTATAATACACAATTCTGTGAATCAATTAACAGTTACACTAACAGGTAACGATACAGGAGAGGTGATATGTGTTGGCTGATGGAACTACTACTAACCTTGATTTAATAAAACCAGAAGATGGAGCAAGTATTGGAACTTGGGGACCAAAAGTAAATTCTGACTTTGATGTTTTGGATGCTGCTATAATTTCACATAACTACGCTGAGAATGCTGCTGGTCACAGCGGGCTTGATTTTGCTTATAAAGCGGGTGTAGTTAGGCAGGGCACAACAGTGAGTGCTACAGCAGCAGGATCAGTAACTTTAGCAGATAATGATACCAGCTATGTAGAAGTAAATCCTGCTGACGGAGTAGTTAGCGATAACATTACTGGGTTTACTGTTGGAAGAATACCACTGTTTGAGGTAACTACTGCTGCTGGAGCCATAACAGTTGTTACAGATAAAAGAACTTTGGTATCCTTTGATGACAACATTCCTGACACACTGACAACAAAAGGTGATTTGCTTGTGTATAACGGCACAGCCTATGCCAGACTACCAGTTGGGTCAGACACTCAGGTACTTGTGGCTGATTCTGGGGAAGCCTCCGGTATTAAGTGGGGTGGTTCCTCAGGAGGTAGTCTTTCTATCTCCGAGCGTATTGCGATAATTGGCACTTATAGAGATAAAATCATTGCTGTTATGAACCCATGGAACCCTAAGACAGCAACATATAAAGGGCAGCTACACACCCATACAACAGCCTCGGACGGAACGGACACCCCAACTGCTTTGGTAACAGCATATAAAAACGCTGGTTATGATTTTGTTGCCATAACTGACCATGATGTAGCAACTGCTGATCCTTCTGTGGCAGGGATACTGTTTGTACCGGGGGTTGAAGAAACAGCGAGTGAAGGTCATATACTGGCTCTTAATGTAACCGCTCAGTCAGCTTTAACAGGTGGGCAGGAAATTATCAATGCAATTAATGCTGCTGGGGGGATGGCACAGCTTAACCATGCTAATTTCACAACTTATCTTTTGACCGATACCGAGATTAGCGGAATGGCAGCATTTGGATTATTTGAAGTCTACAATCAAGGAGTAGAAACCGAGGACTCAACTGGAAATGCCGAGGATAAATATGACACAACTTTAACAGCCAATAAAAGGGCTTGGTTAACAGCAACAGACGATTGCCATGATGTTTCTGGTGCAACTTTTAATAAGGCTTGGGTAGTAGTTCATGCAGCATCATTAACACTTGCTAATGTCATGACAGAATTAGCAAATGGTAATTTTTATGCTACTCAAGGGCCAGTTATATCCGATATTGTGTTATCCGAAAATGTCATAACCGTGACTACTCCAGTGGCATCAACAATCAAATGGATTAAGAACAATGGTGAAGTAATTAAAACAACCGCTGGGGTAACTTCAGATACTCATACTATTGTTGGGGATGAAGTTTATGTAAGAATTGAAATAACTCGTGATAGTGATAGCCTGCAGGCATGGTCACAGCCAATTTATGTCATGCAACTGTCAGACACAGCAACAAGAGTTACATCAGCATCGGTTGGCAGCAATCCTTGCTGCAGGGTGTATCACGATGCTGCTCAAAGCATTGCAAATGCTACTTGGACAACACTTGCTTTTAACTCTGAATACTTCGATACAGATACAATGCATGATGCCGTGACAAATAACAGTAGAATTACTGTTAAAACGGCAGGTAAATATAGATTCAGGGCATGCGTTGATTTTAACACAGATGGTGATGGTGTCCGTGCAGTAAGACTGCGGTATAACGGCACAACATACATTGCTAAAGTTGGCGTACCTACTGTGTCTGCTGCTGGTGGGCCTACTACCATTGTTGTTGACTCAGGAGTCATTGACTGTGCTGTTAATGATTACGTTGAAGTAAGAGTTTATCACAGCGCAGGTGGTGCAATTGATGTTAACGCAGTTAATTATTCCCCTATATTTGATGCTGTTTTAGCTGGTTAAATTACACTATCAATAACACAAATTTTGTGGTGTCCCATAGCATCTTTTTGCTTTTAGCTTTAGTGCCCCTTTAGCTTTGCGTCAAGATGTGCTTAGTGGGTTAATGTTGGCCTTGCCGACCAACAGCCACAAATTATTTTTATGGGTAACTTTGGAAGGGGGCTTGTGGTGGGTAGAAAATCAAAACGTGTTGATAAGCTAACGCCAAGAGAGATTGAAATTATGAAAGAAATAGCTACTGGTATAGAAAATGACGAAATAGCAAAGAAATTTTTTATCTCGGAAGTAACTGTTAAAAATCATGTGGCTAACATGTTTAGTAAGTTAGCTATAAAGTCCCGGTACCAACTCGTAGTTTATGCATACCAAAATAGAATAGTGAATGTATTGTAAATGTTATTAAGGGGGTGGGGGCATCGGAACATCGTGACTGTTGCTCTGAAATAAAAGTTGCTATTGATAGGACAAAAAATATAGATTCAGAACTAAAAGAACATGAAAGCATCAACCGGGGTGAATTTTCCGACGTATGGGCAGCTATCAATGGCATACGCAACCGACTACCAAATTGGGCCACTATTGTTATTAGTATTCTGATGTTTTTGCTTGGGACATTTGCAACTATTGCGTTTAAAGGGGGCACGGCATGAACTTAAGAGATTTTCTAAAAAATGGGACCCCTCAAGGATTCCAAGGAAAAGCCTTGACCTGTGTTCCCTCAGATCACGACAGAAATGACTTCAAATATGCAAAACTTTTAGCAAATGTCGGGTTAATTCCGGATAGCGGTGGCCCAATTGATTACCGGCCTAACATGCCTCCGGTGTTTAATCAAGAAAAACGGGGTTCCTGCGTTTCAGCTTCATCAGCATGGGGTCCAAAAGCCTTTGCGGAAATCAACGAGGGGGATTTTCCTTCCAGCGGATTATCAGCGGCTTTTTTGCATGCTATGTGCAAAAGTGTAGACGGAAATCCGAATGAGGAGGGAACACAACCGAGGATAGCTTTGAAAGTTTTGCAAAAATATGGCATTTGCCCGGAGGAATGGATGCCGTATTGGATGTTAACTAATCTTCCTTCCCCACAGGTACCACCGATACCTACCATAGCCATGGAGAAAGCAGCAAAGTTCAAAATTGACTCCTATGCACAACTAGCAGGCACGATGGATGTCAGCAGGGATAACTTAATACCAACGATACGGCAGGCACTTTTAAGAGAAGGACCGATTGTAGTTGCTGGCCTAGTCTGTTCTAATTTTGTACCGGATGAAAATGGTGTTATACCTCTTCCCCAAGGTCAAATCCAAGGTAGCCATCAATACGTGTTTGCAGGACATTTACCGGAACAGCGACATTTTATCATGCGCAATACTTGGGGCAGAAAATGGGGCATTGATGGATATAGTTACATGCACGAAGATTGGCTTACCGCACATACTCACATAGCAGATGTTGGTGTTATGTACTACATCTTCGAAATGTGGACACAGACGGATATTGTTACACCAAAAACAACCTCCTGTATTGAAATAACCCCGGATAGCCCCTGTGTAATTGTTGATGGCGCAGAAGTGATGCTGGACCAACCTGCATTTACTACAGCCAAAGGCAGGGTTGTCCTACCAATTCGTGCAATTGCCGGGAACATGGGATATTTGGTCAGTTGGAGGGATGGTAAAGCAATTTTAACTAAACCAAATTAGAAGGTGGAGTTATGAAAGAATGGCTTAAGGAGTTATTTTCCAGTAATGAGGATAGAGTGGCTTTTATATCCATCATTGCTGGTATGTTTTGTGGTGTGGCTATCTATCAGTATGTCAGATTTAACGATGTCAGTAACAACCTGAATGAATTTCTAAAATGGCTGCTCAGTCTTGTTGTAGGAAATAGCGCAGTAACAGCAACCAAAAATGTACTAGTTAGCCAAAAAGGGGGTGATAACATTGGGAGAAATGATAAGTGAACACTTTAGCAGGGAAGAAATAGCATGCCGGTGCGGATGTGGTCAGTGTATAGTGGATGTAAGTGCAATATCAAAACTTGAATTTGTATGGGCCAGATTTATGAGGGCAGTTAACGTTGAGTCCGGAAACCGCTGCCCTGCCCACAATGTTGAATGTGGTGGTGTAGCAGATAGCCAGCATTTATACGGGAAAGCCTTTGACATTTACGTCAAAGACATTCCCCTTGATTCCATAGCCAAAGCTGGTAGACAAGCTGGGTTTACTGGTATCGGTATTTACTACAATAAAAACTTCGTCCATTTAGACACTGGCCCTGCCAGAGAATGGATGGAAGAATAAAAATTGGAGGGGTAAAAATGAAAGTTGATTCCCAAAAAATATTGTTGTTTTTAATCTCCTTAAAAGGTATACTGATCATTTTTGACATCGATCTATTTGACAATGCACAGGCCGAGGCGATTGCTAATGGAGCCACGGCTTTTGCAGCGGTAATCATTGCCATTATAGCAAAGGCAAAAGAGGCTCAGGCCAAAAAAGATTTAGTTGCTGTTAAAGCGGAATTACAGGCTTTTACCGGGAAACTCCGCTAAAAATCACAGTGGGGGTAGACTGCCCTTTTCATATTGGGGGCAGTCTACCACTCTATAACTATCAGTGTGGGTAACATAAACAGCCCCTATTTTATCTAACGCACCCTTCTCAAGGCCTGATTTTGACCTAATAAATACACACCCTTTAGCCCATCCTTTGTTGCAATCAAAACAGCAAGTTTTTTCGTTATTACGGGTTGAATTAACCACTTCGATGCCGTTTGCTTTTAGCCTTTTTGATAACCAATAGGGTCTTGGTCTTGGTCCTAGTTTTTGTGATGTCTTAGACAACGTTTTTAGTTCCATGTAGGTCTTAATAACGAGTTCGTCGGATGGCATTATTACATGTCTACCCCTTGGTTTCATCCTTCTTCATCCTCACACAAAGCGGAGTAACTAACCCCTGCGTATGACTTACTCAGCCTATGCAGCAAAGGGTTATCCTCCACTGCTGTCATTTTTAACCTCCCGGGAACCCTGTCAAGATCACGATATTTGCTTAAATTTACAACAACCCTCCTACTGTCTATACTTATACTATCAATCTTTCCAAATACCCCCGCTACTCTCCACAACAAACGTGCTGCAGCGTTTATTTCATACGCATTCCCTGTTATTTCCACGGGTCCTTTCATTAAGTACCTCCTTTATTTAGCTACTATGTAAACTCCCAATGCAAACCCTGCAAGGAATAAACCCAAGCCAACTAAAAAACAACGCAGAAAATTGTTACTTGGCTTGTCTTTGTATAATTCACTTATCTCGGTTGGGGTTAATTTTAGCATGTTGCGCTGTTTTGGTTTCATGACGTTACCTCCTTCTGCTGTTGACTATTTCCATTCTGGCTTTTATTGCCTCCATTAGTACATCTTGGCATTTTGTTTTACTGGTTAATACTCTCATTACCTGTTCGTCTATGGTGTCTTTGGTGATTATGTGATAGACCATTACCACTTGATCCTGCCCCTGCCGGTGCAACCTAGCATTAGCCTGCAGATAAAACTCAAGATTCCATGTCATCCCAAACCAGACTATTATGTGGCCCCCTTTTTGCAAATTAAGACCATACCCAGCACTGGCAGGGTGCGCCAAAAGAACTTTTATTTCTCCGTTATTCCAGTCTTTGATATCTGCAGAAGTTTTTAATTCAACTGCATACGGGAGTCTTTCCTTTATCCTTTTTAAATCATGCTTGTAGTTATAAAACACTATAATAGGGGAGTCATTAGCCTCCTCTATTATTTCTTCTAAGGCATCAAGTTTTTCTTGGTGTATTTCTATAACGTTGTGAAATTCATCATACACTGCCCCATTAGCTATCTGTAACAACTTATTAGCCAATACAGAGGCTTCACCGGCTACAATGTCTGAACTCCCCATTTCCAACACTCTGTGTTTTTCGAGGCTGTTGTATTGCATGCGGGCTTTCTTGGACAGGTTAACTTTAATTGTGTGGTTTATCTTGTCCGGTAAGTTAATCCAGTCCTCCGATTTCATACTAACGCAAATGTCACTAATTGCCCCATGTATATATCTTTCTGAGTTCGCCAATGGTATCCACTCGTAGACTATATACCCCCTGCCACGTCCCGGCCTAAAGTATCTATTTCTATACTCCGTTATAGTTGCCCCAAGTCTTTTTCCTTTATCCAACAAATACGACTGTGACCATAAATCCATCAACCCCTTCGGTGAGGGTGTTCCTGTCATCCCAACTATATACTTGGTTAATGGTGTTGCTTTGCGTAAAGACTTAAACCGACCTGATGTGTGTGATTTGAAACTAGTAAGTTCATCTATTACTAGCATGTCAAAATCCCAATTTTTTAAGAAATTTATAAGCCAAGAAACATTGTTCCTGTTTATGAAGTACAAATCCGCTTTTCTCTCCAAGGATTTTATTCTGTTTTTAGCAGTCCCAGTTACAACAGAAAAAGTTAGGCCAGAGAGGTGGTCCCACTTCTCCACCTCTCCAGGCCATACATCTTCTACTACTCTGAGTGTCCCTATAATTAGTACCTTTGATATCTTACCTTGGTCTTTTAGTATTTTTATAGCGGATAACGCACAAACAGTTTTTCCCAGCCCCATTTCTAAAAACAGGCCAACTCCATTCTCAAAGGGTTTACAACCACTTAATATCTTCTCAATAGCGTAGTCCTGATAGGGGTATGGGTCAAATTTCACGTCATACACTCCTTAATGTAATCGTCCACTTCTTGTAGTGTCCTTATTCTGTACACTTTGCAACCTAATGCTTCCAGTGTTTTGCGTCTTTTTTTCTGCAGTAATCGCAATTCCTTTCCCGGGGATTTTGTTTCCACAAAATGCACAATTCCATCACCTAAAAATATTATTCTATCCATTGCCCCGGGCCAGCCGGACCCCCACTTCAAACAAAGACCACCTATTCTCTCAACCTTTGTTTTTAGTCTTTGCTCCACCACTGTTTCCTTCATTTAATTTGTCGTGCTGGTATGTCCTGCATTTCCGGGAGTTTCTCCTCAGTCCACATAGCGCAAATTATATTCCAGCATGCAGCAGTGAGGTGGTCTTCATCCCTTAGGCCATCCAAATATTTCAGCAAGTGGCGCATGGCAGAATCCAAGAAACCATGCATTGGTAGACCTAATTCCCAATTGCGCTCCGGGTACTTACTCAAAGAGTTTGCAAAATATCTGGATAACTTCAATATTGCTGCTGCCGGGAGTAAATCACACCTGCCATTTTTTGGGATTATCTCACGTATTCCACCAGTAACATATTTAGTTTTCTCTGCGCCATTATCAATAACTGGCATATCATGTCCCTGTTGATCCAAATCCATTACTGCCCCTCCCCTCTTCCCTTAAGGCTTCCTCTGTAATTTCAAATTGAATGGGAAGGACTAGCCCAAAGATTATTTGGGCTAGCCTCATTCCCTTCTTAATGTAGAATGTCTTCGTGCCCATGTTCCGAACACACACAAACAGTTCCCCGGTATAATTGCTATCTATTATGGCCTCGTTAACCAACAAGCCATATTTCCTTAGTGTGGATGACCTACCAGTTAAACGTCCGTACATTCCATTTGGTATTTTGATGTAAATATCAGTATGGGTGTCCGTGGTTTTATCTGGTGGTATTGCAACGTCCCTGCTGGTGTATAAATCCCATCCTGCGTCACCTGAGTAACCTTTTGAAGGTAACTTCCCCTCTCCATCTAGTATTATTGGTATTTGAGTTAAATCACTATAAGGTATCCTCATTTTTATACCCCGGATAGCCTAACCATGGTTTTCGGTCCTGTTCCAACCATGGATATTCTGACGTTTAGCCTACTCTCAATTTCATCAATTACCTCTAACACTGGCTGTGTTAAACTTTCCGGTTCAGTCACCCCTTCAACGCAGCCATCGATGTAATCAACGAATGTTAAGGCTATGGAACTTGGGTTATTGAGTATCACAGAGTTTTCTACCAACTTCCAATCCCACATTCCAACCCTCCGGGTTTTCTTGGTAACTGTGGTTACTTCCGAGAGTGACCTTCCCGTGACAGCGGAGAGAGCCTCCCAGCTTGTTTCTCTGTACAGGGGGCCAGAAGTACCTGCAACTCGTATTGGGAACGTCCTACATACCAAGAGAACGCTTCCGAGTTTATTAGGGGCGATGCCACATTCTGCCAGTATCTGAGCAGCATTGGTGTCGATACTGGTGACATACGGCCAGTACCCATGCAGCAACGAAAGACCTGATCCTTGTGTCCCCTCCAAGAGAATGTTTAGTCCTGATTCTTGCCACTCATTGAGCATTTTTGGTGTGTTTTTGTAGCAGCATTTGGTCAGGCCATATTTATCACACACATTCCAAAAGTGTCTGAAAACACTGGGATCCCTGTTTACTCTGGCTACACGGGCTGCACCAACACCTTCACCCGTAGAACCAATTCTTCTGTGTATCTCCCCATCCACTCCACCTTCTTCTTGGTGAAATTTCTTATCCAGAACCCCGGCCAGTTCATCAATCACCAATCTGTCTTTGAATTTTGGGTAGTATTTTTCTATCCGTGATATTTCTACTAGAAGCAACTCCATATCCAGCAGCGCACCCCGGCCTATAACAATAGTGGCCTCCGGGTTTATCCACCCACAAGGGATAGTCTGCATTACGTGCTTCTCTCCGTTCCAGTAAAAAGTATGACCAGCATTGGGAGAACCAACTCTTACATGCACTTGGTAATCATCGGCTATTTGGCCGATGACTGCTCCCTTTCCCTCTGAGCCAAACTGCCCACCTATTACTGCCAGCATTTTTCCCGGTTTAATCATTGCTTTCTCCTCTTTTCCTTTAAAATAGCCAACAACTTTTGTTTGAATTGGTCTTGAAATGGCATTGGGAATGATATGGCTTTGTCTTCAAGGTACAAATGCGCAAAAACTTTTCTAGTGTCACCCCCATATTTCTCTATATTTTCTTTGGTGTTAGAGTTTACTTCATCCCACCATAATCCCCGGGCAGTGCACCATTTTAAGGCATCCGTCAATCTGTCATCCCTTCGACAAGTCCAAAGTATTACTTTTGCCCCTGCACTCTTTAACTGTTTTACTAACTCCACTGCCTCCCGGTGCTCCTCTCCTATTTCCGGAAACATATCTTTGCATAACACACCATCGAAGTCAACGGCTACTATACAACCTTCCCCCACTACACCACTTATGCGGTCCATTTTTTCATACCCCCCCAAGACTTTCCACATTTTACATCTACTTTCATTTGGGGATCAAAATCAAAATCACACATAACCTTTTGGATAACACTTATGATCATCTTTAACACTTTGTCTGGAACCTCAAATATTATCTGGTCATGGATTTGCAGCAGCATGTGCCCACCCATATCCTCAACTATTGGGTGTAGTCTGGATATACTCACTCTCATTATCTCAGCTACACCACCTTGGATTATGTTGGACATCGCTTTGTGCGTTGGGGAGTTTACGCTATTATACCTTCTAACTCTCCCGGTCCACAGTCTTATAAATCCCTCCTCAGTTGCCATGGTTTCACAGGCACGATACAATTTCTTAAAATTTGGATACAAAGAGTGGTATTGTCTGAGATAACCAGCTGCTGTGTTCTCCTGAATGTGCAGCTGTCTGGCCAGTGCTACTTTTCCTATGCCGTAGATAACACCAAAATTGATCCTCTTGGCTGTGTCCCTTGGGATGGCCAGATCTTCCGCTGTCGTGCTGTGGATGTCTAGACCTTCCCTGATCCTTTGCGACATTAATTCCTCTTTGGCGTAATAGCATGCCAATCTCATTTCTGCTTGACTGTAATCAGCAGAAACCAGTGTGTATCCGGGACGTGCTATGAATATATCCTTGACCTTGAAGATATCAGTCTGTCGTGCTACAGCCTGTAAATTTGGGTTGCTACTAGATAACCTGCCAGATACTGTCCCTATCAGATTGAGGGACGTTCTCAACACATTGTCTTTGTCTATAGCGTTAAAATATGGGACGTAGTATCTGGAACCCACTGACAACCAACCCCGGGCCTCCATAACAGCCTTGGCTATCCTGCCCTGTTCATTGTCAGTTTCGGCCAGCACTTCCAGTATTTCGGCTGCAGAACTCTTTATCCCCAACAAGCGACACACTTGCTTAGGGCTATTAGGGTTAATAGGCCCCCCGGCCAGTTCACTTAACCTGTCCACAGCTTCCTTGCTCTTGCCACTAGCTTCCTCGTTATATTTTCCCATTAACTCAGTATTTAAAAGAATGCCACGATTTTCCATAGCCGTGGTTATGTTCGAATAACTATTAGCCTCCTTCCATATTTCATACAAACCCCAAGTTTTTAACGCTGGTATTGCCATTTCCAACAACGCATTGGTCAGAATTACGTCCTGACAAGCATATGGATCCACGTCTTTTGGATCCAGAAGTCCCATAAGCGATTTTAATTGCTTTCTGGCAACTCTTTTCTCAGTAACTACTTCCAATTTATCCAGTAATTCAGATTCATCCTTAGAGGCTCCGGAGTCTATGTACCTATCACCAAGCGATTTTAGTTTGAAAGTTGGTTCGTTTTCATTCAAAAGGTGTATAGCTAACATAGAATCCTCTATAGTCCCTGCGTATGGTATTTTCTCCTGCAGCAGCATGTGCTGATCAAATTTGTAGTTATGCCCCCGGTAGGTCCGGCCCGGGTTACTCAGGTATTTCCTGAAAAAGGCCATGGACCTCATTGGCAGATTCGTTCCTTGGGAGTGGCGATACGGGAAATAATACGCTTCATTTCCCGTATCAATCGACAACCCAATGATACGATTGCCAGCTTCTGACTTAGTTCCCCAAGGGTTTAACCCGTTGGTTTCTGTGTCCACTGCTGGTGTGGCGCACATCATCAAATCAGACTGTATGTTTTCAAGTTTCCCAATCGTATCAATTAGCATGCTACGCTCCTATTGGCCTTACGTTGGCAATCTGTGACCGCTTTTGGCTCTTGTATTCCCCAACTTCAATTTTAGCTATGCACTCCCGGCCAACCACATCCGGTCTGGTAAATTTAACTTTAGTACCAACTGATCCAATACCAAGCGCAGCAACAGTTTCCGCAACTTTCCACATTGCTGCAGCTGTCAATGCCGTGAAGGATTTAAATTCTTTCCCTTTGTGCTCCCCATCTTTAATGGCGAATGTCCAGATGATCATGGGATTTTGGGCCTGTGAAATACTCTGTTCGATGTCCACACAGGAAACCACATAATCACCATCCGGAATAACAAAAGCACTGTCAACGTCTGTCAGGTCAACGTCATAGACCGTGGCCAGATTACTCCCCGGAACTCCCGGCATAGGAGCACTGATAGCCTGTGGTGCTTGTGTCGGTGTTGCTGGTGCTCCCCCGGGCATAGGTGCCGATCCCGGCATGGATAGCGGATTCACCTTGTCTTCTACGGGTTTTCTTGCCATTTTTAGTTTATCCCCCTTTTTATTGGTACGTTAGGACCACCTAACGTCCATAACCCATTATACCATGGGAAAAAATATCATGTCAACTGATTTATTGACTACCGATGTATATTTTCATAATGTCGGCAAAATTAGGATCCTGTACTACTACTCCCAGCGCAGCAGCAAAATTTGATCCCCTTGTTTTACACACAAAACCATTGTATGGCTGGGTTAACAAATACCTATGAGTTTCCATAATCTGCACATTATCCACTATAACTGGTGTGTCGCTGGTGTACAGATACCAAACAAAGTCCATGTATCCAGTGATAGCGGTGCACAGTTTCTCAGTCAGCAAGGGTTTGGATTCCTCGATGGTGTCAGAGTTTTTCCTCTTCTTGTCCTTCTTGTGAGCAATGTAAATTACGTTGATAGGCAGGTCCCGGAAACCACGTAACACCCGGGCCAGTTGTTTGGTGCTCTTGCCATAGTCCTCTTGGAAGATTTCATCAATAGTGGAAGTCTTGGCCCGGGTTGCATTAGTTGCTAGTTTTCCACCAACTATGGCCTCCAAATTGATAGTCTGCAGTTCTGTAATGTTATCAATAACCACTGTTCTGACATCCTTGTATTTTTTGTCCTTGCTGGTTATCTTGTACAATTCTGCTTCCAGTTGCTCCACACTCCGGACATCGGTGGCCTTTATATCACGTCTGCTGGCCAGAGTGAGCATGCCCCCATCGATGTTGAAGACGTGAACATTTTTCATGATTTCGCTGTCTTGGGCTGTTCCGGCCAGAGCAGTCTTTCCAACTCCCGGATCCCCATATATTAGCACTTTAACGTTGTTAGTGAACAACCCCGGTTCAATTACGTAATTATCCATTTTTTCCCTCTCTTACTTTGTATTGGTCCTCCAAGATGAAATCAACATCATAACCTCTTATTTCTGCCAAGCACAATGCCCCAAACTGGCAGTTTTTGCAGTTAAAAGCTGAAATAGATGGTAAATGAGTTTTAACTCTGCGTATTTCTCTCACAGTCCCCATTATCACCTGTTTCCAAATGTTCAATGACACTGAATAATTCATATATTCCTTGTTTGTTCTAACCCACTCAATTTGTCCCAGCTTTGGCACCATTTCCTCTTCATATTCATCCGGATTCTGGCCGTTATCCACACAGAACTTGCTATATTCATCCCAAGTGCAGCGGATAAGGGCACGAGATATAGAGCCATTCTTGTTAACCTTAGGAATGGTGGACTCAACCCCAAGTATTTGGTAAGTCATGGAACCTGCAACGGGTATCCCAGCGGATTGAGCAGCTATGTTGTACACTGTGTTTTGCATGTTGTACAACTCGTCTTCTTCCGGGGAGAGGGACGACATTATCTTCCAATCTATCTGCCAAATTTGGTCTGATTCAATGTGTCTGGCTATAAGATCTATGAAGCCATGCATGCTGTAATATCTGTTCATTTTAATCAAATAGTGGGTTTCAACTGCTGGCCTTCCTTGTATTTCAACTACTTCCCATTCGTCCGGTTTAAACATGGTCAGTGATCTTATAAATATAACCTGTGCTGCTTGAAATACTGCCTCAAGTTCCTCTATTTCCTCAAGGTTCATGTCTTTATAGTTTTCTTCAAAGAAACCAGTATACCATCTTATCATAGCACTTATACCAATTTCCAGCATGCTATCCAACCCCGGGATGAACAACGGATTTTCTTGATTTTCACCCAACCACTTGTACAACCATGCACTCTGCATGCCGATATGAACCAACTTCCCTTTGGTGAAATACAACTTTTCTTGCCTCTTCATGAGGTTATCCTTGTATGAGTATTTCCATGCCTTACGACACCTGTTAAACAGCCCAATTTGAGAAACGCTATAAGCATTCTCTGGAACAAACGCTTCATCTACAACTAAACACTTTAACTTACTGGCCATGTTAGTCCTCCTTAATTATTGGAATGCATTTTCCGTTCTCCATAATGTTAATGATGTTATCACTTTTCAACTTTTTAATTTGCCTACTGATGGTTGATTTGTTCTTGCCAAGTGCCCCTGAGATTTCTGTCTGTGTCATTGGTTTTCCTGCTGATAGCAGCACTTTCATTATATCGGTGTCTGACTTGCTCAGAGAGGCCGAGGATATGTAGTCTTCCGTAGTGACTTCATATTTTATCTCTGAGTTGGTGGATATGTCAAACTTAAGCACCACTGGGACGAAATTCCCCATTGTCTTGGAATGTCGTCTGACTACAACTTCATTGTCAGCCAATTTGGTACTGCGTCTTATCTGCCAACCAGCCTCAAGGAATGCGTTTAGAAACTGGGAACCCCAAGCGTCCTCCCGGGCTGTGCTGTCAGGATCAACGTTTTTCTTGCTGTGGTGGGCCACTACGAAGGAACAGTGATATTTGTCCCTCAGACTTTTTAACCTCATCATATTCTCAGCAGCACTGGCCATGTAGTTCTCCGTACTTGCTGCAGAGTACAGAGGATCAATCAACACGATGCTGGGTTGTATGGTTGCTATTAGCTGTTCCAAGGAATCCATGACCTTAACGTCATTGAACTTAAGCATCCGGTCCGGGTGGATGAATATCGGCAGGTCCGGCAACTTTGGCACCTCCCATTCACCCTGACTTGAAGTGTATGCCAAGTCCATCCTACTCTGTATTATTACGGATAACCTTTCAGCGACACCTGTGTGGGAATCCTCCTGCTGTATCAGCAATACTGGCCCTTGTTTGTTAACCGGGTACTTTCCAAGGAATGGTAACCCGGATGCAACGGACACTGCCAAGTCTAGCAGCAGCCAAGTTTTGTAACTCTCCGGTGGTGATATCATAAATGCAATGGAGTCCATGGGAAGCCAATCATCAATAAGCCACGTTGCACCTTCTCCACAGAATAGGCTAAAATAGTCCTTTAGGTTAACCACCCCAAACCCAGCCGGACCTGTTGGTGCTGCAACTGGCGTGTCAACAAACTCCACCTGTAAATTCCTGTAGTTGCTTCTGGCTATTGACTTTACAGTGGTTAAAAGTTCCCCGGTATTCATGGGGGGATCGTTTTTCTCATTCCAGCTAACCATGATAGATTCCACTACGTCAAGATTTAACCCCTTGCCAAAAAGATACCCTGACAGTTTAGCTGCAGCATCATTTCTTTCTCCGCTTGTCACCCCTCTCATTAGTTCCTGCAGCCACGTGTTGGAACTGTCGCTGGTGGTCTTTCTACTACTCAGTATTTCCACCGGGAAAATTCCCATTTCACCCTCTGATTCCCACTTATACAAGTTACCAGAAGGGTGAAGAGTGGGTGGTAGAACAATAAACCCCCCATCTGCCCGGAGATCAACCCCGGGTATTAAGTTAACAGCGTTTGGGATTTTTGAACCGAAACTCTTTGGGTACTTATAGAAAAGGTGATAACCCCCTGAACCACTTCTGGACACTCTATCTGTTGGGTATTTCTGCAGCAGTTCCGTAACGCTGCCAGAAAATCTTGTGTCTATATCCAAGACCACCATGTCTGAAATAAACCCCGTAACAGCACCTACCCCTGCTCCTGATAGTGATTTAAACCACAATTCCAAGTTTGCAGGAGTAGGTTGAACAGTCATATATTTATGCCAATTTCCCATGTATGGCCTTTTCTCGTACGGACGCACTGGTAAAACACATATACCCTCATTTAGATAACTTTTTGCGTAGTCCAAACTATTCATATGTTAGTTTACTTCCTCACAGTCAATGTCGAACAATTTATGCGTTTCCACTTTGTACAGTCTGGAGTATTTGGTTATAGCTTCATCGGTCAGTCCCCGGGTGCTGCTCTCATGTTTTGAAATGGTGGATACATCATACCCAGTTAACTTGGAAACCTCCTCCAGTGTTAACTTGGACTCACTGCGCAGCAGGGCCAGTCTGGTCTTAGGAATTACCTTAATCATAGGTTTTATGTCACCCCCTTTCAATAGTTTTCGTTCTGGCCTTAGTGTTTCTCCACACACACCGCACACCCAATTCCCCGCAGTGTCTGCGCTGCTCCAACTTTTCCCACACTTGGGACAAACACGGGTTTCTGCCATTATAGTAACCCCTCCTCGTAATGTATTCTTTCCTCTTCCAACACCTGCACAGCTAAGTACCCCCATTCCCTCCGCACCACGTCCTTATAAACTTCAATTGCTATCTCAAAATCCTCTTTTGTGGTGCAGACACCCCTCAGTTGGGAAATATGCCCTTTAATTCTAACTCTAACCATATCCATAAATCTATTTATAATTTTGTCACGGTCAGCCTTGGATACTGTCATGAAACAAGCAGCCCCTTCTTAAAAACAGAATATATTTCCACATCTTCCACTTGTCAGCAGCACTTGGTTGCATTTGGAGCAGACCTTTTTACACCTTTTCTCCTCAGCCACAAGTTCTTTGTCTTTCATCCTCATGATGAACGCTATCCTGCTGTTGTTTTGGTCCTCCGCTCTGTTATCTTGGTCACACATGGCCGTAACCCCATAAAATTTTTTCATAACCAATACAGTGATCACCTCCGGAACCATTATACCATGCGAGAAGATGCCGTGTCAATCAATCTATTGACTGCCCTCTTCGCAGACCGAGGGGAGGGTTTTATCCCCTCCCCTGATTCAACTATGCTATTTCACCGGAACGTAGCAGTTGATGCCAATTTTGAGGTCTTTGGTTCCCTCAACACTGATGTTGCCTTCGGTGCTGGCCACAATTTCTGATTTTCCGCTGGCCGATGTGCCAAATTTCTTGCTGGTGTCGATCTTGATGACGAGTGTCTTGCCTTCCATTTCCATAGTGATATTTTTCATGAGTAGTACCTCCTTTTATTTGCGTGTCCGGGGTTGTGACCGGACTTCCGCATTAACCGGGGCGAACCCCGGCCACTCTGCACTTAAAATAGTCTGTCCACTGCCCTTGCAACTTCGTGATCATCCGGATTTTCAAGGGTTATTATTCCAAACACCACAAAATCATCCTTGCGTCCATCACCCTCCACTAATTTTACTTCTACTTGTCTGGTGTCTAACCACCTGTGGATAACGATCCTGCGTCCAAATTTATTTGAAGAAAGGAAAATGGTCCAACTTTCAGCAGGTCTGCCAAGCCACGTGCCCTTTGTGACTGTCACACTGTGGTAAGTGTGTATCCAACTGCGCTTAAATTTGCCATCTTTGATTTCTAACATTTATTTGGCCTCCTTTAATCTTTGAATTGCCATTCCCAATGGGGTAGTAATCCAACTTTCCATCCACAGGCTTACTCTGGCTTTGATCTCCTCTGTGTCCTGCCCAAAATGACATGTTTCCATTCTGGAAGTTTTCAAGACATCTTCAAGGCTGTCTATTATCCGCTGCTTTTCTAACTTTGTCATTATCCATTCCTCCTTAAATTTTGCCCATCCGGACTTGGGACCGGATCTGTGCATTAGTCCCGGTTGCCCGGGACCCCTCTGCATTTAGAATCTGGTGGCTTCAACTTCCTTGCGCTGGATGTAGTTGGCCTTGAACACTTCGTTCAATTCCTTGACTGTCCGGGTGCGTCCGTTGTCATCCAACCAACCTGCGATATCTTCGTCTGTCCAACATTCGATGATGGCATCCCCACCCTTTTCATATGCTGACATGGCTCTCTTTTTCACCAACTCGACAGTGAGGGAGGACTTGCGCCCTCCAATAGGTGCTGCTGGCTTCTCTGCAGCGGGAGGGGCAACGGGAGCCTCCGGGGGCAATGCTGGGATGGTGGTTGGTGTTATCTACGGCATTGCAGCGGGAATTTTGGCTGTCCCGGATTCCATGATCAACTGCCCCAGTGCGGAGAGATAGAAAGCCTTGACATCCTTGCGCTTCTCACGTGCACCACTGGTTATGTTTATGACTCCCTTTTCCTTCAGTGTGGAAACGATGGCCCCCATGGTCATCCTGCCGTGTCCCAATTCTTCCAGTGTGTCAAGATAGATGTCTACCCACAATACGCTGTCCAGTCCCTGCTCATAGAATGTGTCATTCTTCATGTTGTTTAGGAACACCTGCTGCAGTTCGGTAAGTTTAAATTCCTTAGCTTTCTTAGTTGTCATTTCGTCCTCCTTATATTCCCGGGATTTCGGCCCCCGGAAGCCTTATTTTTCGCCTTCAAGAAAATTATAACATGACGAGGCATATCGTGTCAAGTATTCCTTTGACAAGCTACTCTGAAGGGCTATTAAGACCGTGTTC
>Ga0172381_10000898_pt1 | contig 37080 bp, 56 predicted proteins | sample Leawel6488metaG_FD_119754 | JGI IMG/M metagenome (GOLD analysis project Ga0172381, IMG submission 119754) | Leachate microbial communities from a municipal landfill in Southern Ontario, Canada - Leachate well 64-88 metaG | ecosystem: Engineered > Solid waste > Landfill > Unclassified | place... | reverse complement strand
TTCATACCCATTTTTTCATCACGCTCCTTTATTTTAATACCAATACCTCACTTTTGCTTGAGTAACTGCATCGGTAGCGTTAAATGTTAACGTCTTTGAAGCATACACTGCCTTTACTTCTCCTTGCTGCACAGTTCCATTGACAATTATCTTTTTATGTGTCGTTGCCGAACTTCTATAACTATATTTACAATCGACAGTTGTAGGCGCATCAGTTGCGTTAAATGTTAATGCATCAGTTGCAGCATAGGTTATTTTGCATTCGCCGATTCCAGGAGTCGCATCAGTTAATTTATAGGCTGTGGCAACAAGCACCGCAGATAAATATGTCGCATACACATGCGTGACTGCATCAGTGGCATGGAATGTTAATGTCTTATTTGCTGCATCAACTTGCACCGCGTCTAAATCTGTGGCTGCCACTGCGCTTATTTGTGGACTAAACGCATGGACAGTCGTGTCTTTATATTTTGCTTCAATAAGCAAAAAGGCAACTGGAATTCGAGTTAATGTTGCAACATGACTTGCTGGTGTTAGATCTGCATCGGCAACAACTTCAAAAGTTCCGGCAGGTATTGCGCCTGTTTTGCTCTTAACCCAATGAATAATCTCAGGTTTATTTGAAAGACTTGCTTTATTTGATCCGGTCGCAATATCCGTCTCAGTAATATCAATTAAATTACCTAAGCCTGTTTGTGCGCTTGCTTCAACATATTCAATTAACAGTGGTGTATTTGTTAACGTTCCAACGTTTGCACTAACAGTAACTGTTTCAGTCGTTAGTTCTGCACCTTCAAGTTCACCGACACCGCCGGTTGTTCGTGGACCAATCCATAATGCTGGAAAATCATTATCGTCAGCACCGCTTGGTGCGCTTGATTCTTTTGCAATTGCGACAATAATACCGCCTGCGACATGCGCAATAAGTTTTCCTGTAAGTGTTTCTGCATCTAAGAACGTAACATTCTTTACTGCGGTTTCACCATCTTTTAGACAGCCACGAAATATAAAATCGCCGTCTTCTAATACATCGACATCTTCACCATCTTCTGCATAATCGTTGTCAAATCCTGAGCCTGCGACATATGCAGGATGCGAGACTTGTTTATCGAAAACGCATGATGGAACGCCTCCAGTGGCGAATAATTTTACTTGCGTATCAGCAGTTCCTTTCATACCAACACGTCCAGCCACAAGTTCAATTGAACTGGATGTATACTCATATAAATATGATTTTTGATATTCTAAAGAATCTCCTGCAAGCAAGATTTTAATTGGAGCAGCCATTTTTTTCACTTTTTTTTATTTTAATATTCTCCGTTATTTTCTAATTTTCGTTTTATTTTAATCCAGGAATGACAAGATCGCCTTTCTCATTCAAGATCGCATCATTTATGTCGAATAATCCATCTTCATCAGTTTCATCTTGATCAGATTCAGATCCTGGTTTTTCGCCAATAGATGCGCTTAGTTTTTTGCTTTGACGACCGTCTGCACCAAATTTTGATCCTTTGATGAAGTCTACCGATTTTCCTTTAAAATCATCTGCTTTAAATCCATGTTGTTTGACTAAACTATCAACAATAGAATTAACTTCTTTCGCCTTTGCGTCTATGGCGAGTTTTTTCCACTTTTCGGCCTCGTCCTTTGCGATTTTCTCAGAGGCTTTCGTTTTTAATAATTCTGCTTCTAATTCTTCATTACTTGGCATATATATCACATTTCCTAATTTTTCAAAAGAATCGGTTCCAAGACCATATTGCGCAAGATCGCTATCAACTGCCACGAGCATTGATGAATCTCGCGGATAATTTACTAATGCGATATGATCAATGTTTGTGAGAAGTCGAACTTGATTATATATTTGAGAATATGATGACTCGTTAAAAACGCCGGATTCATCTTTTCCAGTAAATTTATAACCCATAGAGTATCCATTTCTTTGTGGAACGTTTTCTGGAAGATCTATGCATAATGTCTTTTTACGATTCGGACATTGCTTTATTTCAGCAAAACCAACTTCATTTCCTTTCTCAAAAGTATGATTAGACTCGTCAATTGCAGGATGACCATCAGTTAAGCGCACTTTTTTACCAATAAATTGCTTAAGATTGTCCCACTTTTTGAGAACTAATCCGTTCGAGTATGGAAGCACGCCTTCACGTGCGATCGGCTGGTTTTTGCGAAATAATGCCATTATAAGAAATTCAAATAATTATTTATATTTACTAATTAAACCACTTTGTAATTTTTTCTATAATATTCTATAACATTTTATAAATAATTGTTTTAATTTATTAGTGATCATTATGAATGAGTTTATAAAAAAGCACTACAAAATAATGCCAAATTTTAGAATCAAAATACCAAATAAGATTTTAAAACCAATTGCGCAATTATTTGCAAAACGAATCTCAACCGTTGTATTTGAGATTTATGAAGAATATATCATGGTAAAAGCCATGGACACGAGCCATATTTGTCTATTTGTGTGGCGACTGTCTGCAATAGATGCATTAATCTATAAAGTGATCTTGACAAAAGATGCTAAAGGTGAAGCGAAAAAGACATTAATTATGGATTCGGACGAGTTTTTACATATATTTCATAAAACTAAAAAGGACGCCGAGATCTCCATATATTTGCAGGAGAATGGAGAGTATCTGTTTCATATATTTGATGGTTTTGATTCGTATTACTCGGTTAAATCTCAAACAAATGAAGAATATGAAGAAATATTGGATCTTGAATTTATAGAAAAGAAGCGTCTTTTAAACATAACGCTTCCAATTGCTCGTTTTTATGATATGTGCATGAAAGTAGAACCGTTCACCGAAGTAGTGCGCTTCATAATTACGACTAAATTAGATTTTCGTATTGAAATGAAAGATCATTTTGTACGCGACACAATTAGAGACATAATAATTGATAATAATTTTATTTGTAATTGTGATGGATGTAGTGAGTTAAGCAGTGAGATTGAAATGATATTTGCATTAGCATATATCAAAGACATATATTACATCAAAGCGATTAATCCAAAGGCTGATTGCACGCTTGAGTTTTCGGAAGACTCACCGCTTTTCATGAATCTTACAATTGGTGAAGAATCATATTTAAAATATGTCTTGGCTCCACGCGTGGAAGAAGGTGTGGATGAGTATGATTAATGCAGACAAGATAAAAGCGCAGATCTTTAAAATGAGCGAGATGGAGAAGATCTTTTGGTTGTTTGAGTTAAAAAAAGATCTTGGAATATACACGCCGCAAAGAACAATCGCAGAAGAATTAGAAGAAACCGGCTTTGCGAAATTAGAGAATGCAAAAATATCTTTCTTTGAATATATTTATAATCCTGAGTCAGTTCCATGGAAGATCTATATTTCTGCTTTACTTTTAGAAGAGCAAGTGCAGATCTTAAAGAAAATGCAATTAGAAGTATATTTAAAAAAGAAGCGATAACATTACTTTTTTTCTACTTTGTAATTATTTAATACTACTAATAATTATTAGTAATATGGTAACCGGTAAGAGAATCGCACCACTTGGTCTTGCAGACGGATTCACCAATCAACGAAACGATTGTGTTAATATTAAAATTTGCGAAACGTTTGGTCGTTGTTCGAAAAATTGCACGCATTATAAGAGCAAGACAGAAGTAATTGATGAAGAGAAAGAAGTGAATGAGAAGGCGCTTGATGATATTAAAGCACTCATTAAAAAGAAGAACAGATACATGACCATAACCTGTCAGATTTTATCCGCAGGAATGTTATTGAATTATTGCGATAATCATGGTTATGAGTATATTGACAATATCAGTTATGGATTAACGCCATCTCTGATATTTCGATTAAAAGAGGAGAAATAACATGTCGCTTAATGTAAGTAATGTTATATTCACACCGAATGGTTTTACTTATATTGCAACGGATGAGAAATCAAAATCGAAACGATCTGGTGGCGGTTCCATTGCAATAGATTCTGGTGTGTCAGATATGTGGCTCGCTTCTGCGAATAAGAAGGATGATTCGCTTGATTTAGTGAAGATTCCGGATAATGAATTGTGGTCATGCGCTCGAAAATCGCCAAAAGGCCGGTTTCTAACATGGTTAGTGCCAAAGGAAGCGTTTAAATCAGGATGGCAATTTGCGTCTATTTTAGAAGATGAAGATGAACTTACGCCAGATAAATCAAAATATCTTCAAAAAATAACCAAAGAACATAATTTGATTAAACTACATACTCGCGGCGTGTGGGTGTCTCGAACGTTTGGCCGTGCGCTCATTGTGAAGATGCCCAGGCGCATGAGCAAAAAAGAAGAAACCGCAGCATTTTACTTACGCGTCACACCGGTGAAAGATGAAGAGATCTATTTCGATGACGATGGTGAAATAACGCATTTTCATATTGGAATGAAATTTGGTAAAGCAATGAAATGGATAACAATTGAGCCGAAAGATACCGTTATGTATATCAATCAATTAGATCCGACTGGTAATAATTATGATGGAATCTCCGAATTAGAGTCTGCATATCTTCCGCTTAACTATGTCGCAAATATTGAAGAGTCTTGGGCCAATCTTATGAATAAGCGCGGCCTTGGAATATTAGATATTGAGATTGAAGGCGCGGATGAAGATGATCTTGAAGCATATAAGGATAAATACGGCGATCCTTCACAATATGCAGTAATATTTCATGATCAGACATGGAAAGTCAATTCAAGCGCAGGTATCTCGGCACAATTCAATTTAGAAAATACTGTTGGCGTATATACCAAAGAAGTATCTTCATCAAGCGGGATTGGTGAAGCTCGATTGAATGGTGTGCAGCAAGGTATGGTTACCGGCTCTAAAACCGATGGAGATAATTATATGAGTATTCAACGCTCCTGTCAAGTTGATTATGATGACTTTCTCATGTCGGTATATGCGCTTATTGATGAATCGCTCCGAGACTCATTCAAGATTGAATATAATGTTGATCAGAAATTAGATAAAGCAGAAGATGCGCAAATCTTTGCCATGAATATTAGCTCAGTCAATCAAGCAAGCGAGTTTCTTACCTATAATGAAGCACGAAAGCGGCTTGGTTTAGATGCGATTGAAGGCGGCGATGTTTTGCTTGCTGAATATCTCGGTAATCTTGGCATGACTGATCCTAATGATGAAAATGCAGACGATCCAAATTCAGACGATAAAAACGCAAACAAAGAAGAGAAAAAAGATGAAGAAAGTGAAGATTTGGATGAAAATATCTCACGCGCTGAATTGCGGGCGAAAAAGATTGATGCGGCCGGATCTTATTTATTGCAGGATAAAAATATGAGTTATAACGAGATAAATCGGCGATTAAAAGAAAAGTTTGGCTCTGGCCTGTCATATTCTGATATTAAGCGGTAAACTATCGGTTTATTATTTTTTATTATATTTTATATTTAATATTAAGTTAATAAGTCATTATGCGAAAAAGAAACAAGTATGAAATACCGCAAGATAATCTAAATAAAATGATCTTAAGTCTTACGCTTCCAGAAGAATATATTCAGATTATTGATTATTTTATTAGCATTGGCTTATATGAATCAAGATCAGATTATTTTCGTTCTGTATTGGATGAGTTTTTAGAGATTGAAGGAGAATGTAGAAAAAAGATAAAGGAGTTTGGAAAACAATTAGAAACATTACCGTTTATATAACAAAGGATCAAATGAATCGAATGCTACCGCTATTTGATGGCGATTATACTCAAAAACTGGATTTTGGAAGCAGAGCCGAGTTATTTCGCACCATGATACGCGAGAAAATCTATAAAGAATTAGGATTATATAACATATCTGGTGAAGATCTTGAAATGAAAAGCACACCAATTAAAATACAAACCGATATGTCTGGTGATTGTGGAATTGTAAGAGATAAGTTTCGCGCAATGCCTGGACATAAGTGCGCAGAAGAATTGAATCAAAAAGCAGATCCACATCTTGATATAAGCAAAATTATATTTGTGGAAAAATAAGAAAAAAAATTAGTTATTGATTATATCGAGTATATACGCAATTAACTCTTTTTTCAAGTTTGAAATGAACGCATCAGAAAGTTCAAAGATCCAGTCAATATCAGACACTTGCGCCTTTTTTGTGAGCAATTCATTTGAAACAATTGATTCGACAAATTGTTGTGGAGTTTGATTCAATAACGCATCAAACACGGATTGATCGCCAACTAATTCGGACCAAATATCGCCCATGTCAACATATTCATCATAATTTTCATCAGTTATAATTTGCACCATAATTTTTCACTAATTATAAATATTCACCACGCCTTTATAAGTTTTTGTAATAAATTATTACAAATATTTATAAACTCTACCACTGATATATAATTAACACTTAGTGGTGTGGAATATTATGGAACAACCGACTGAAAAAAACTGGAGCGTTTGTCAAGTTTGTGGCACAAATGCGTTTATGGCCGATAATCTTCAAGTCTGTGAAGATTGTATCAGAAAGAACGAATATATTTTAACTGAAAATCAATTTGGAGAAGTGCATCCATATAAGACCTTAAATGAAGTCTTATTAGACATTAATGAATTATCTCCTGATGATGACGGTTTAGTGTGCATTTATCGACATGGAATTGAAGTGCTTTGCGAAAAAGTCGCCGACATAAAGCGCAATGATCTTTTTGTGTTTATCATTAATTATCAGACAGGTATGTTGGATATTGATCCAGAACAATACGATTTTGTTGGCAGTTATTTTGAAGATCGTGTGCCAATGGCTTCGCAATATATTCAATCAAATTGCTATTTGCTCAATGAGTTTCTTAGTCAAGACTGCTTTGACATGGATAAATTATATTTATTTAAAAAGTCAGACAATTAAAAAAACTATTTTTTATTTATTTTATTTAAATTATATGTGATAATTATGAACAAAATAAAGATAATATGTGTTGGCAATGGAGATTCTTCATATCCTGGTAATTTTGCAAAAAAAGAGCGAGATTTGATAAATAAAAATACTTTTGGACGAGTATTACATCTTTTTTCAGGTCGTTCGCTCATTGGAGATGTAAGAATTGATTTTTCTACAAAAGAAGCAACAATTAACGATGATGTATTTAATTATTTAGTTAATTGTGAAGAAAAGTTTGAAACAGTTATATTAGATCCACCATATAACGATATTTTTGCAAAGAAATATCAGAAGATTGGTAATACTCCAAATCAATTCATTGTTTTCGCAAACTCTAAAAAAACAACAGAATTATTTAACTTAATCAGAGAAAAGATTGATCCATCAAAAATTATAATAAAAAGTTGGAATTATTATGTTCCAAAAGGTTATGAAGATATTGGTTCGTATCTCTGTTATGCAGGAGGTTATCGAAAAAGCACGATTTTAATGATATGTAATAAAAAATAAATTATTTTTCGTTTTTTCCTTCAACATTGCGCGCAATTCTGTTTCGCGTGCGATCTTCCTGATACTTTAACGCTTTTTGAATTGCTGCTCTGCTTTTCGTGTTTTCAATACAAGGATATTTTAAATTAAACTCGTAAATTAAATTATCCCAGATTTTACCTAAACTATCAATCTGCGTGCCATTCTCACCAACTTCTTTAATTGGACCGTTTTGCAGTTTGATTGATAATTCACCATCTTCACTTATACTTGCATATTTCGCAAGCGATTCATCTTTGCTGATCTTTGCAGCAATATTGTGATATGCTTCTTTCATTATTTCGCCTTCACGTTTTTTTTTGCTCGAATCTCTTCATACTTTGCATAATCTGCATTTTCAATAATAATAACTCGCATTTGAGATATATAAAAATAAAGAGTTAAAAAGAATTATCAAAAGGTGTTGTTCGGATTTGAACCGACTCACGCATGCGCCTTCCCATATAAACGCGTCCGTTTATACCAACACCGCGATAAAAGAGCCTGTGTTTTGCGCGGAGGCACACAGGCTAAAGCCTCCATAGTTGATTAGAAAGTCCACCTCCAGGACTTACAGACTCGGAACATGGTTCCTGTCAGGCGAATTACACGCAGGAGGATCGCTTTTAATTATAATAAATTATAGACAATATAAAAGGTGTTGTGGCAGAAGTGTTGACCAGACACGACTACCACAACGGAGAGGTGGGATTACTATGGAAATGACAGAACAAGATTTGACAATATCAAAGTAGTTAGTATTCATAATAATTAGAGTATAAAAAAGATTTTGATCTCGACAGGATTCGAACCTGCGTCTCTCTGCACCTATTCAAAAGAATAGACCTCGCAAAGCGTAGTTGGTCTCTTACTACCACAAGATCATTTGAAGCCACTTTTATACAAATCAGATTCGTATTTGGAGGCAAGTGGCCAGCCTCTTAGTTGAATTAATTAATAACATATGTCGTTGTAGTGACACAACTTTGACAGTTGTCGCCACCTGGATATTTGCATTTTGCACAAAGTTCTTTTTGAGTAGATTCGCTTAGTGTAAGTGTCTTTCGATGTGCATATCCTTTCATTTTTTCTTTTTTAGTATCACTCATACAATTCACCAAATAGAATGTGCGAATTAACGCCGCAATAACGTTAATTCTTATGGAGTAATAGAATATAAAAATAAAAACATATAAAGAATGAAAAAAAAGAAGCGGTCACCACGGACCGCTCACCACTAATTATATATCTTCATATTCTCACTTCAAAGGTGTCTGACCCACAGAATTAAAGAAGTATAGACATGATCGCTCACATCTATACAATCAATTAATCTTAGTATTAATAAATTATTATGCAAATACTGCGCTCTTATGAAACTTAGTCGTGCCAAGCACTATATTACCCATGCTAAGCGTATCAATATAATCGAAATAATCGCAGTTTGGAAAACTACGAAATTGATTAATTAATGTCTCGCGACCAGGCAAAGACTCAGCAATATACACTCTTTGATCGCTCACCGGAACTATAAGCGAATCATGTATTTTGCCTTTCTTACTCGCTTTTTTCTGTCCTTCATAGAGATCTTTATAGTTCTGACCTTTACCTTTGCTGGTGAAGCCATGTATCTTAAGACCTTTCAGTTTGCCACGCAGTTCCTTGATAACTGCATTTTGCATAAAGTCCTGCTCAATATATAGTGGCACACCTGGCCAACGCTCTTCCATGCGTTTAATTTCTTTTTCACGATCTGCAAATGACCAACGCCCAATTGCTGCATCCACTAAGAAAATGCGGTTCCGATATTTACCCAACACCAATAACACGTTATAGTCTGCGGTATCGGACTGACCAAACGACATGTCCATCATTTTGATATACTTCACCGCGGATTGTTGTTTCAGAAAGCCTTGAACAATTGGATCGAGCGATTTAGAATTGAAGTTATTAAGATCGCCGACTTTAAACACGTTTCCTTCCTGCAAGTATGGATTATTCTGCAATTCACGCTCGTAATAGTATGGATTCTCATGTCTGATAAGCAAGATGTTTGAGATATTGTATTTGCCATTGCATGTATCATATATCTCATACTCTGCGCTTGATTTAATTCTAACATCAACAATAACGCCTTCAGAGTCTTCAATAAACTCATAATCGGTCTCGACAGGCAGTTTCATAACAAGTGGTTGGCGCATAATCTTCCAACGACTCATTTTGTCTAATTCAGTATAGAGATCATGATAGCCTTTCTTAGTGCGCAACATCCAGCAAAACTTAACATTCTCCATAGAGAAACGAAACTCACCAAACCAATCTAACCATTTCTCAATCGCATCAGTGGTATTTTGCAGTTTTTGACTCCATGGATCATCCATAACCACACCATCATAGTGATAGCCAAGTGCTTGCGCATCTTTCCAGGTGATTGCCATTAACGTTGGTTCAATGTGTGAAGCGGTGCGATGACACTCGAAAAGTGCTTCTGTGTTCTTTCCACCTTTGCCACTGCTTGAATGCGTATCGTTAATAAGATAGCCATAATCTTCCACAATTTTAGGAGATTGTAAAAGCGCACGCACCACACGAACACGTTGCGCAGTTTTTTTATATTCTTCAGACATGAAGGCAATGCGGATATCCGGATTTTCGCATATGATATATGTAATAAGACCAAGCACTAATTGAGTCTTGCCGGCAGAACGGAAGACTTCTACCGCAGCCCAAGCATATTTCATGAAATGTTCCAGCATGCGCTTCTGAATCTTATAGAGATCCACTTTTACCTTATTTGTATTTGCAATAATTTGTTGTGGTGATGGCAAAGTCTTATCCTGCAAACCTTTGTTAAAATCTCTAATAATATCAAAAATGGTTTCTTTCAAGTCAAAGTTAGTATTTGATTCACCAGAAAAATGATGTGGAATATAATGCAATAACCATTTATAGACAGATAAATTAGAATGGAATCCAGTGGGTGGCGGATGTTTCGAGTTAAACGCGCCTTTAGAACGCTTAACTGCTTGTTGTGCTTGTTGTTTCGTTGTGTTCTGCGCACCACGACCAGGTATTGAGTTTGCTTTATTTTGCTTTTGTGATTCGACTTCTTTTAACTCGCGCTTTGCTTTTAGTGTTGCCAAGCGCATTTGTCTCTGAACTAACCAATCTTCACGCAATTTAATAAATATAGGATTATCTTCCTGTCGTTCCTCTAATGGATAATGAATGCGCTTAAGATAGTTTTGAAATGCGGCAGAATGTGCATTGCGTTCTAATTGAGTCGATCCTGGCCATTTTTGATTGCCATGTTTCATATATACTATTAACTAAGAAAATATAATAAAATGTTATTTTATTTTAAATAACAATCAATTTTTATTTTTGTTGTCAATATTTGTTGTTTAAAATCAATTAAATTTTCAAAACCAAATTTACTCTCAAGATTCGATCTAAATTCAATTATTTTAATTAATTGCATCATTTTCACAGACTTAGATTCTAATGTTAGTTTATTCATAATACTAAGATAGGACGATTCAATTTAAAGAATTAGTTGAATAAGACAATCTGTCAAGATATACATTCAAATAAGCTCAATACAATTATAATTTTTTTTAATATATAAATTATAATAATATTTTAAATGTCTCTGTGCGCCACTCAAATCGTTTCTTTTTTGCATTATATTCAAAATACTTGACGTTCTTATCTAATACAAAACGATTATAACAGAGAATATAATAGCCTTCTGAATAACACGAATAATCTTTTTGATAAAAACACGGTTCATTAACAAGATTTTCAATCTCACAACGAGACCAGATCCTGCATTCATAGCGAAACGGACATCGTGCATGTCTGATTAATAAATTATATAATTCAGGCTGATCTATTATTCGTCTTTCATTTCGTTTTTCTTTTTCATATTTTGATTCCTCTTCATATTTTTCAACTTTCAAATCCACATCGTGGTGAAAATGTTTTTCCACATCCTGCACGTGCGTAAAAAGTTCCGGATATACACTACTTATTGACACAAATATAATAAAATATTATAAAATATAAAATATTAGTGTTTACCATCGATCTTTAATTTTGTAGTGGTGTGTCTATTCGAGTAGTCGTATAGCCGAATATTATTCTCTATCTCCGCCAAAACATTGTTATTTTTGACTATGCACTTTCACCACACGTTTATTTGCTCGTTCGTGTCGTGGTTCACTTCCTACTCACTTTTGAGTAAAGAAGAAATTATATAATAAATTGTAATAAATTTCAATAGTTCGCGATAATTTAGAATAAAATGTTATAAATAAATATACAAAAAAAGAGATGAAAAGTTTTGAGAGAAAAATGATGCATAGAAACAATAGTAAGTTTTTCGAAAAAAGTTTTGGAGTCATTTTCTTGTATATATTTTTTTTGATTTGAAAGGAATTTGGCGAGTATGAGCGAGATTGGCAGATCGACATAGCCGAATCGTCAAGTAATTGTATAATACAATCGTTTAATTCGTATATACAAATTGTTTTAATTTGTTTAAAGAGGCTGTCTAAAATCCTCGAGTCACCACACGCCTACGCGTTTAAACAAATTGTTTTCTACTTTTTGACTGCAAAACACTTTGTTTATACATTTTCTCAAAAACACTATACTCATTTTTGAGTAATGCAATATATTATAATAAATTATTACAAACATTTATATTCACCACCACTAATATATAATTAACACTAATTAATTATGGTGTAATATTATGGAAAACATGACTGATGATAATATTGTTCGTGTTTTTAATTTCCTTGAAACTATGTTTTTTCAAGAGAAACGTCGAATTCGATTGAATAAGAAACGAAACAGAACTGATAAACCAAACAAGTTCAACGCAATATATCCCATTATGAACTATCAAGAAGATTTTATGAATTGGGATGAAAAAGTGACCGAAAATAAGGAACAAAATTTCCAAGTAAAAAAAGATTTTGTTTTAAAAGTGCTTTCTGAGATCAATTACACTCCTGAAATTAGAGATGGAAACTTTGTCGAACCACCACAATAATTTTTTTTATTATTTTTTATAACAATTTATAAATAATTATTTTATTTTATATCATGTCGTTGCCAATCGTTAATTGGAACCAACATCTCCGACCGGTGCAGCAATTAGTGGTGCAAGCCATTGAAACGCTCGCATCGATCTCGAACGCTATGGTATTAGGTTTGCCACCACTTAATATTAACGTGTATATGGTGAAAGAACCGCATACATCGCAAGCAGATCCGAGCGCAAGCCAAAAACAATTAGATAAAGCGCAAGCACGCCTAAAAATTAAAGAAAATACATTAAAAATAGCAAAGAAGCGATAATCATGGTAGACGCACCATTCTTAAAAGAAACCACACCGATCTATTACATCGCCATGCCCTATTCAATCAATCCAAGCGCATCGGTGAAAATGTCTGCGGTCATTGCCGCAAATTTAGCGCGAGAGAATAAACTCTATATTTCGCCGATCCTGAATACTCATTACACCGAGCAAGTCTTGGAAAAGATACGTCCTGGTGATGGAGCGCACCGATACGAGTTTTATTTAAAATTAGATCTGAGTATCATTGCGCAAATGCAAAACTTACGCATGTTATTTTGCGATTTGTATGCACCAAATGGTCGAATGCTTCACCAAAGATGGTATGATTCCAGTGGGTGCCGCAAAGAATATTTATTTGCACGATCTCGTTTTATTACATGTGAGTATTACTCAATCATGCGAGTCAATCGCAGGTTTGAAGAGATTCCGTTCCAATTCGAGGTAAAAAAAGATGACTAATGCACTTCAAAAAAGGATAAGCGATCTTTGTAAAAGATCATTAAAAGAAAAATGGAATAAGGATGAATCAGGTGAGATAGGTGATCGTTGTCCTTTTTGTTATGATGCATGGAGTCGGTATAATAGATTATCAGTGGATGCAAAAGAAAACATATATTGGCTTAGTAAATTTTGTAGTATTTGTGATTGTCCTCTTTCAATTTGTGGTGATCATGCAAGAAAAGGATTCATTTGTGAATTAACAAATAAATATAAAAAATATAATCAGGAAATAAAAATATCTGATCTTTCACCAGAAGATCTTAATCATATGCAAGAGTTATTCCGCGAACAAATTATAAAAGATTGAAAGGAGAATTGCTGAATCGAAAGAAAAAGCAATAGAATATCTCAAAAAGACTGAAAATCCTGATGATTGGCAACTTCAAAATGAAAATGGTGAAGAATTAAAAAATGGAATGTATTTTAGATTGTGGTAAATAATATGAGCAAAGATCCAAAACCGCTTGAGATTATTGAAGATCCGTGCGAGATCTGTGTGAACCGCGGAACTTCCTGCATTTTTTGTGATGGTGAGAAATATTCTTTAGAATTTGATGAGAAAAATGATTAATATGACAAAAAACACAATATTAAAAAAAGAATTGAGGTGCTTCATGCACCGCTCGACAAGTATTCTCGCGCTTTTAGAGAAACGAGAGCGATTATTGCACGCAATAAAGAAGAAATGGAGAAAAAACACCACAGAAAGCATAACGCATCCATGTGCGTTCTGTTTAGAATTAGATGAGTCAAATTCCGAGATCATTGATGATAAATTTGGATGTGATGTCTGCCTCTGTCCGCTTGCTCTTTGTGGTGGAGATGAACAATCATTGATTGATATGTTGATGTTTGATAAAAAATACAGACATCTTGTTAAAATCGCTCAAATTCCAAATGATATTATAGAAATTGGCCAAGGTGCAATTGACCACGAACTATTTAAAATTAAACTTTGGATGAAGAAATTAAAAATCTGTGAAAATTGCGCAGAGTGGCAAGAGTCTGAGTTAGCAGGCGCTGGTCGATGTTTTAGATGTTATCGTCATATGTATTCATATGAAAGATGTAGTGAATTTAAAGAAAACATACAAAAGGTGAAAGAACTTTGTCAAACAGAAAAAAAGATTCCAATTGTCAAATCCAAACCATTCGTGCCACTGAAATAACATGGTGCGATATTCTCTAATGCAATTCGATATTCTATGATTTTTTTAGCAATGTCGATAAAAAATAGATAAAAAAAACAATAAAATATTATAAATATTAATAATCTATTATACTAATAGTGAAAAAATATGATACATATTCATGCGCCACAACCAACATCGACAGAACCAGCAAACAAACATATCACCGCCGATAAAGCGGAAAAAGACCGGTTTGGAAGACTTTTAATCATTCCTGATTGTTGTCGAAAAAAAAGAGTTTTGGATAATTGCGAAATTTCATTTTATGAGTGGTATGAATCATATCTATCGTGCAAACCAGGTAAAGGATGTAAAAGACATGAGCGAATATAATCAAAAACCACCGCAGGATTGGCAAACAAATCCACAATGCTGGAACTGTCCGCATATTAAAGAAGATAAATCAGATATATATTCAATGCTTTGCGAAAAGTTTAAATTTAGAATGACACCATTTGATGCGGAGAATAATTATTGTCCAATTCATCCGAAAGCGTGCATTTTCACTGACCAAAATGTTATTTTAAAAAAGAAATTGGAGAAGATAGAATCATGAGCGATCAAATAAACCTCACGTCACAAGAGCGACAATCAATTTACGAAAAAGTAACTCGATATTATAGCACAGATAAGCAAATCGATGTTGCCATTGAAGAATTATCAGAGCTTATCAAAGTATTGGCTAAAAGAAATAGATATGAGCAATTTATAGATTTTGAGCGAGATCTTATTGATGAATGCGCCGATGTATTAGTTATGGTTGAGCAAATTATATTTCTATTTGATATTCATCAACCAATTCAAAATCGGATTGATTTTAAATTAGATCGATTGTTAAAACGAATAATTCAAGATAAGATTAAAAATACAAAGCGCGATAAAGAGTTAAAAAACATATATGATAATATGATTCAAAAAAATCAGAAGGATTAAAATGCAGGAAGATAAATGGCAGAGCAAAGGACTTTCTCTTACGCCGGAAGAGTTTTGGAAGTCTCAGTTTCCACTTCAAGCGCGTAATGAGAAAGAACAAAAAGAAAAACGAAAGCGCAAACTGCGCGCTTTAAAAACTAAAGGCAGTATTTGCGATAAATGCACCAGAAAGATAGGAAATTGGTGTCCAATATATAGTTTTGATGTAAGTAAATTTGTGACGACTGCGTGCGCACTACGAGGAAAGAAAAAATGAAAGACACTGATGATTGTATTCATTGTCCATGGTATGATGTGTGCATTGCGCTTAATAAGGAAATGTGCGATAAACGCTATACGCCAATAATTGCTGAAAAAATGAGTTCTTTTTTAGAATTTGTGCGGTCGCCGAAATTTGCTGAGATAATACAATCCTTTGCCACACTTTGCGCAGAACTTATTAAATCATTACAACCGATATTTGATGTATTGTGCGACATTTCACAAGATGAAGCATTCTCACCTATGTTTGTTCCTGATCCAGAGAATTTCAAACTATTATCACCACAAACGCCATCTCAATTTGTGCTTGGACCTGGATCAGAATGCAAATATCCATTAGATCATTCACTTCAAATGCGTGCGCTTGCTGCACAAAGAATTGAAAATTCTTCAAATGTAGATAAATCAAAAAAGAAAAAATGGTGGAGAAAAAAACGTGACAAGCACAAAACTAAGAAATAATCAGAGATGCATTACATTCACCGCGAAAAATGGCGATGTTGTCGAATGGAAGTTAACATTTAACCGACATTCGTTTTTGCTTAACATTCTGTCATATAAACTCTTAAAGGAGAATGAAGGCGATCCAGACTCTAAAGAAGTATTAGTCTTACAATCTAAACTGAAAAAGCATATTAGAATTATGGAGGATTTTCAACCAAATGAAAGTGGAATCTATGTTCCTACCGATACTGTTATATTTACTTGCTGGAACTGCGGTGAAAATATCGTGCTTCATTTTTTAAAATTGTTTGAATATTCACCAAAGGAAGGCGTGTATGCAATGACACTTAAAAAAAAACTAATTGCACCTGGATTTATCGCATCTATTTGTCAGGAATGTGAAGATAGATATAAAATCCTAAATGATCCTGCGCTATTTGCGCAAACGTATAAACTACCGTTATGGACTGAATAAATATGAGTGATGAAAAAATACAAAGGCGCACCTATAAAAACTATAAAGGCGTGTTCATTACAGACGAACACCTAACGTTTATAGAGTCGAACAATATCAATTTCTCTGCACTTGTGCGAGATGCGATTGATGTAAAAATGACCGAAAAGATTCCGAAAACGCTCACTGTCGCCGAGATCGGATTAATAATTAAGAAATATGCGGAAGAAGTAATGAAGCGCGTTGACTCTGGTGATATTCGTTTGCAAGATGGCCGATCTGTTAGAAAATTAGAAGCGCAAACGCAAAAAAGCGTGGAAGAAGAATTTTCGCAGGATGTGCTTCAATTTAGAAATGATCTTATTGCAATTGTAGAAAAACAATCGGATCGTATTTTATTGAATCGAATCACGATTGGCGAAACTTTTGGCACGTTTAATGAAACTGCATATGCGATTGGCGGTGAATATTTAATAAAAGCCGCACAAAAGCGCATTGAAACAATAGAATATCATGTAAATGAAGCGAGCAAGCCACACCGCGGTTGGGGATTGTATTCAAAAAGCGATTTTTATCGCAAATATTTGAAAGATCCTGCGTTTCATGCATATGATCCATATAATGATAATGGAGACTTTCCTGATGGATTTTGGGCAAGCGAATAAATTATCTTCTTTTATTTCTCTTGCAGAAGCGCGAGATTTGTTTAAATTAGATAGATCTGAATTGATTGATTTATATAATTCAAAACAATCAAGATTTAAAACAGGATGTGGAGAACCAGGCGGAGATTCTAAATTAATAAGAAATAAAAAATTAATTACTGCGACACCGTTCGGCGATTGCAAAACAAACACAATGATTTGGAAAGACTAAATCTTAATCTTTCCCATAAGAATGTCTTCAATCAATTCCAATGCTTTTTTCTTTTTCTTAAATTGTGAGCGATACCACTCGCCAAGCGTTCTTAACGCATTTCGCACATACAAAGGAATAGTAAAACCATTTATTTCTTCAATACATGGAATTACTTCCTGATCTGCGTCCGACATTCTTATCTTTCGTGAAGATCTCTTCTTTCCTATCGACTCACCATACTTTTTGACTTCTGAAATACGTGATGGTGATACGCGCAATTCATTCTGAATCTCAATATATGTTTTTCCATCGATCAACATTTCTTTGATTTTTTTATCAATATCGTCTGACATGATAGTAGTAGTAATACTATTTTTATTTAAACTATTTTGAAAAGTGAATAGTTAATAGTGAATAGTAAATAGTATGTAGTGAAAAGCAAATAGTAAAAACGTATAATTATAATAATTGTTTATATTTTATTATTTTTTAGTATAGTATGGCTCCTAAAAATCCAAAGCATGCTAAAATGCCGAGTCAATCACCAGAAAAAGAACCAATTAATCCGATTCATCTTCTGGAATTTAAGATAAATGCATTACAAACGCAATTCGTTGAAATGCATACGTTTATGAACAAACTACATCATGATATATCTGAAATTGAAAAAATAATGATACATCATAGATTTTTGGAAGTGGTTTCGCCGAAAGATCTTCCACTGAATGAAGGAATTAAAGTAATTCAGGATTCTGGTCTCACTGCGGAACAAATCGAATCAGAAATTAATGCATTGAGAGAATATCATGAATCAAAAGCAAACACTTCATCAGAGAATGAAGATAAACCAACAGAGAATAGTGGAGAATCAGAAAGCATTAGAGATCTTGAAACTGATTCCGACCAAGCCAAAAGATCGCGAATCGACGAACATATTGGCTCAATTCTCGATCCCTAATCTCATTTCTTTTTTTTCTAATGCAAATCTACAACTATTTTCTAAACAATCAAATAAAAATGATAAAAATGAGCGAACTAATTGAAATAATCAAAAACAATTTTGAAGCACGACAAGTCAATGAAGCACCGTTTCACGTGCATGTTGATGGTGTGGTCGGTGCATCCAATTTACATGAATGTATATATCGTGCCGCATTAAAGCATGCAGGCTATCCGCTTCCACAATTAACCGGCGAACGTGCAGAAAAAGGCGCGCTAAATGTTGGACATCTTTGGCATACTGAAATTGAGCGCGTTTGTGTTGAAGGATGGCTAAAAAAGAATATTATGAAACAAACAGATACGCAAATCAAAGAGGAAGTGTTTTGCTTTACCGAATTGATTCCAGATGTTAAAATAGAAACACCAATCGATCTTTGTGAAGCACAATTAAAAAAAGATCCGAAAGTTACTAAAAAAATGCGAGATACTTTTGAAAAATATCCATCATATTTTAAGCGAAAATCGCATGAATTTGGCAATAATGTTGTTGAGTATATTTATACATTAAATGAAAAAATTGCCGAGTATAAGCGAATCTTTGACTTAAAAACTGCCTCAGACAAATATTCATTTTGGAAATATTTGAATAATGATCTTAGTGATAATTATAAAGCGCAGGCGCATGCAATGATGAAGGCGACAGGATTAAAAGAATGCACTTTTATTTTTATCAATAAAGCAAATTTGAAGATGTATGAAAAGATTTGCACTTGGGACGAAATATTTTGGCAAGATCTTCAAAAACGATGGATGCGAGTCTTAAAACTCTCAGACGAGCTTTTAAACTGTGAAGATCCGACAATATTAGAATCTGATTTAGATGCGTTTAATGAAGATAATTATTGTGTTGGTTGTCCGCTTGCAGAGGTTAAAGAAGAAATACAATTAAACGGTCAAATTAGATCTGAAATAGTGCGCGCATGCGATCCTACAATGATTTTAGTGAAACAAAAAGCAATTGAAACATTTGAGATCGGTTCGCGTTGGAAACGCGGCAGACTACATGTAATTATTAAAGAATTTAATGAAAATTTTATAGTGGTTTATCCTGCAAACGGCAAAGATCAAACAGAAATGTATGATTCATTTATTTTCGCGGTGCAAAAATATAAACCAATTTAGTTATAACAATTTATGATAATTGTTTATATATTCTAATTTTTTATTATTTCTAATATTGCATAGTTTGTAAAAAATGTTATATGTGATTAATATGCCACAAGAAAAACCAAACACACCAATTGGATTAGTTCTGAATGAGCGCGATTTTCTAAAGTTCGAGAAAATAAAAGAAGCATTAGGTATTGAAAAATCTGCGACCGCACTCAAATCTCTTATTCGTAAGAAATACAAAGAATTATATCCAAATGAGAAAGGAGAAAAGGAAGAAGACGATTAAATATGCCAAACAATACAATTGGAGAAGCATTGGTCACCGGTAAATTATTCGGTGCAATTAATGTAAGTGTTGTGCAAGTTTATCAAAGCGCAATACGAAAAACGCAATTTGGTGATAAAGTAATTCAACCGCTTTTGATCACCGATGGAACTGGAACGATTAAATTTGATGTTTGGGAGCCAAAACTTCAATTTGCTCCAGGCGATCAATTAAATTTATCTGGTTCTTATGTCAAAGAATATAACGGAAAATTTACGTTGGCTTTAACTAAGAATGGTCAAATTAAATTGCTCGGAAAAGGTCCTGCTCCATCTCTACCACCGCAAGCATATCCATCGTATCCTCCACAAATGCCACAACAACAAATACCACAACAACAACAATATGCCTCGGCGAATCAAATGATTGCACAACAACCACAACAACAAATACCACAACAAAACGAACAAATTCAGCAAGTTGATGAATATATTCCGGACAATGAAATTATTGAAAAAATAATTGAAGTAAAAGAAGGATTAGATCATAGAATTGTTCAAAATATGGTGAATAAAAAGATTCAGGAACTTTCTGGATTAATCGATGAACATGGCGCACTTGTTATAATTGCGACCGCATTAGGTCTTGAGGAAGAAATTAAGCCAAAAGCACCTGAACCTGTCGTATTTGACACCTCTGGAAATCCGATGCGTTCCATTCCACTAATTGATATGAGTCAGGATGAATTAAGAGAAGCATATGCACAATCGCAAGTCGGTGCAGAGCGCGGCCTTATTGAAAAAATGCTTATGCATAAACAAGTGATGGAGTTAGAAGAGCGCAAAATCATGCTTGAAAAAGAACACATAAAAGCACTTATTATTGCTAATCAATTAAAAGAAAATGAATTGAAATTATGTGCAAAAATCGACTCTATTTCAAAAGATTATGAAGAAACTCGAAAAACTGCGACGGATTTAGCACAAAGCATTGCGAAAAAGTCTACTAAAAAGTCATCAAAGGCAAAGTCTGTTAAAAAATCAACACCAGCAAAAGAAAAGATTGCACCATTAAATGACGATGCGATCAATGAGCAATTTAACACGTTTCTTCAATAGGTGATTTTTTTGTATTTTTTTTTAGTTGATCATCGTGGTTATCCGGCCAGACTAATACAACAATATCTAAACGATCATAAAATCATTGCTAAAAATATATTTCTTATTTTAAGAAATAATCAAAAAGCAGATTTAATTATTTTAAAATCCGTTTCGGATTGTAATATTATTTTAGATTCTGATTTTAAATTTGATCATGTGCGATTTGATTCAATTAATGCACAATATGAATTGTATTTTAAACATCGAATACACGGTGCATTAAATTTTGTGATTGCTAAATGCGTTTGGCTTATTGAATATTGTATAAAAGATCTATCTGCAAAATTAACATCAGGACAATTAGAGCGTGAATTAGGCGGAGATCCAACTTGCAATTATGTTAAAATGGCGTTAATGTTAAATAATCCGCCGGTCGCAGTAATTACAGGAGATTCATATGAACCGCGCTGGTATGGTAAACTGATCTCGCTTATGAATTCTAAATTCAAAGATTTTTATTTCTTTACACCATTCACACCAGAAACTGCAATTTCTAAAACATTTGAGTTATTAAAATCGAATTTTAAAGGAAAAAGCACCACACCAGTTTCAACATCTAAAGTCGGCACGTTTTCCGAAAGCCTGTCTGTTTTAGTAAAAGGACTTTCACCTGTAATGGCTGAGCATTTAGCAGAGAATTGGTATCGAGACATAACAATGGAAGAGATCGCCGAAATTTTAGATGCTGCATATATTAAAGAAAATCCAAAATCTAAACCATTGCACCATAAAAAATTAGCGGAGAAGATTCGATTTATCATAAATAAAAACTATATGCGTCCAAATCTTGAAGTATTAAAACTAAAACAAGATGCGGAACATATATTAGAATCTGAGTTTAAAGAAACAAAAATGAGCGATTTAGATGAATCATTGAAAAAACTATTAAACATTTAAATAGTTATTTGTAATTATTATAATTAATAACAATTTTTTATATTTTATTAAAATGGTTATTGGTGCAGTAAAATGGATCAAGAAGAATTTAAATTAAGTATGACTGCGAATCATGATAAACATTCTCAAAAAAATGGTCATGAGCGCGTTTGTCGATTTGGTCTTGCAACACAAGATCATGTGAAAATAACTTTGAATATTGAAGGTGATGCCGATGCATTAAATGCAAGATTTGGCACATGGAATTGGGCGACTGATGACGGAAGCGGCAATGCTTCAGAAATAGAAGTGTTAATCTGCACGCCTGGACAATTAGCAATTATGAAAGAAACTCTAAATCGACTCAAACAAAAAGTCGCCGATTTGTCAGGTGCAGAACCAAGCCTATCAAACGATTTAGAAACACTTTCAAACGATTTAGACAGTATTTAATCTGACTCTTTGTTTTTTTATTTTTTCCTAATTGGAGGTATGGACGTGACAGCAAATACAAAAAAAAAATCATTAATTATTCAACAAAAAGATAAGATCGTGAATAATATCGACACGATTCTAACGCCTGAGATAAAAAAGATTATCTTAAAAATTGACAATATTAAAATGAAACTCAAAAAAGTTTTTGTCGAGCGTGATGACATTATTGACATTGCGTTTGAAGCAATAATTAGCAAAAAAAATGTCTTCTTACTCGGACCGCCTGGTTGTGGAAAATCGCTTGTGCTTAGACGCATTAATCAATGCATAAAAGGCAGCAAATATTTCTTTCAGCAATTAATGCCACAAACCACACCAGAATTACTCTTTGGTCCAATTTCCATGAGTAAATTAAAAGAAGACAAGTTAGAGCGTATTACAGAAGGATATTTACCTGACTGTAATATTGGCGATATTGATGAAGTGTTTCATTGTAATGCAGGAATTCTTCAAGGTATGAATGAAATTTTAAATGAGCATTCATACAATGGAAAACCAGTCGATATTGACACCGTGTTTGGTGCAGCAAATTTCATTTCAGAAGAAAATGAATTAATCGCATTTATTGATCGGTGGACCTATAAATTAGAAGCGTTGGATATTGAAGACGATATGAATTTCATTCACATGATCGATACGGAGCAATATTTTGAACTAAATGATGACGAATACTTAACACGTGAAGAAATTAAAAAACTACAATCATTAGTCGTAAAGGTGCGCACATCGGATAAACAAGTTGTTAAATCTAAAATAATTATTGATGAAAATGGTGCTTCAAAAGAAATAAAAGAAAAAGTAAATATCTCAAATATTGGTCTTTTATTATCTAATCTACGAAAATCTTTAGCGGCTGAGTATATCCGCGCTTCTCCACGCAAATGGAAGTGGTGTGTGAATGCAATGAAAGCACATGCGCTTTTAGAAATGCGAGATGTGGTAAGTGCATCAGATTTAACACCGCTTACTTTTATGCTTTGGGATGAACCAGAGCAAATCGCAAAGATTCGCTCAATTATTGGTAAAATTATAGATCCTGTTATTGATGAAGTGAAAACCATCTTAATTCAAGCGCAGTCAGTTTATGATTCCACTTCACCATTATCATATGATGTTAAAAATGATCGTGAAACCATCTTGCAAAATTTAGATAAACTCCGAAAATTAAATAAACAGATCGAAAGCCTTCAAGTCCGCGAAGGAATTGAACCTGATACTTATGCGGCAATTGAAGTGCTGAGTCAAAAACTGATCATGATGATTAATTCATTAATTTCTCAAAAATTACATTAATTTTTTATATTTTATAATATACATATGAGATGATAAAATGAAAAACTCAGAACGAGACTACACCATTCATGCGGATTTGTTTGATAGGAACATGGTAAGAAAGATGATTGAGACCGAATCACCATTATCATATATGTATGAAAAGATTCAGCAACCATTCCGCAATTTAGCAGAAGATATTTTTGTGGCATGTTTTCGATATAATCCACGAATAAAAGAAGATCGATTAATATCTAAAACATTTTTACACAATAAATCAATTATCCACAAACTCATTATGACCAATGAGTTTAGAGAATTACACAATCAGACTAAAAATAATGAAGTGATGTCTGCAAACATCGCCGCTTCATTTCTAAACTCAATTTATCAAAATAATAAGAAAAAATTAAACGAAACTCAGTCAATGCAAGACACAATTCAAAAACAACAAAAATTAATTAAAAATCTTGATAAAAAAATAATCGATCTTGAAATAGATGCTGCGAAACGACAGTTATCTCCAAACGATCCATTGTTTCAAGCAATTAAAAATCTTCAAAAACAAAAAGCAGGCGCCGAATCTAAATTAGACGACTCTGCTAAAATTATGGCACAAATCATGATTCCGCTTCAAGATATTAATCAAATTAAGAGATGTCTTGTTGATGTGAAATTAGATTTAGAAACGCAAGAGCAAGTGAATTTATTATTCTCAGATAAAGAAGAGCGGTTTGGAAACCAGCCTGGTGTTCACTCATCCGTTGATCCAACGAAAAAACTCGCATTATCTCGTTTATTATATACAAAAAAGAACGTGCGAGATATATTTAGACTGCTTGGTAAATTTTCACGTGTAGCAATGTCAAAATTCAAATCGAAAGTGAAGCACGAAACAGGAGAAACGACAAGCGTATATCAATCAAATAAATTAGATAAATTGATACCATCCGAGTATATAAAATTATTAGAACCAAACTTAGAAATGTTGTTTTTCAAAGATTTCACCGAACAACAACTTTGGTGCTATGAGTCGAAATTAAAAGATAAAACTGGGCATGGTCCATTAGTTATTGGCGTGGATTCGAGCGGTTCTATGCGTGGAAATCGCGATACGTATTCAAAGGCAATTGCATTAGCCATGATTGCGCTTGCACGGAAGCAAAAACGAGATTTGCATATTATTGTTTTTGATGCTGCAATTAAAGCGGAATTCACATTTTTATACAAAAAAAATAAAAATATTAGTTTTGAAAATATGCTTAAATTCGCCGAAATATCGCCAACAGGCGGAACAAGTTTCACTGCAACAATAAATCAAGCAATGAAAATTATCAATAAAGAAAAGAAGTTTAAACGCTCTGACATACTCATGATCACTGATGGTGATGGAAGCCTTTGGGATTCAGACGAAATAATTAAATTCAAAAAAGCAAAAAATGTACATATTTCTACATTATTAATTCAATCAAGTTCTATGAATCGACTAAAAAGTATTAGCGATACTTTCGACACTATTTCATATATTGATGAAAGCATTGCGGATGTAGTAATTAAGAGGTTATTATAAAATGGCAACGACAGAAAAACTGAATATAATAGAAAATACATGTCCAGAATGTTTTGGCGAAATTATTTTCGCGGAGAATAAGCAGATTTGCTCAATCTGCGGCCTTATTTATGATGAGATGATTGAGTTTGAAGAAAATCCGATGGAGATCACCTATAAAGAATGCGCAAAGAAAGGAAAGACATATACAATGAAACAGGAATCATTAATAACAATAAAAGAACAATTGAAATTAAAATCAAAATCAAATCTTATTTTTTTACAAAAGTCGGTGCAGGACAAGCACGCGTATTATTCAAAAATCATTTCTGATATTTGTATTCATTTCTCAATAGAAAGCGAAAAAGATCGAATTGAATATCTTTTTAAAAAAACAATTAATATATATAAAATTCCAGACAATCAACGCGTTCATATTCCTCTTATTTTTGCTTCCACAATTGTTGTAGTTTCTTCTCTAAAACGTGCAATATCTATGTCTAAAATACTAAGTTATGCAAAATCTATTGGACATAAAGTGCGATTTGAAGATATTCGCGTAGTTATCAAACAATATAAAATATTAGATGATGCATATATTCACAAAAATAATCCGGACAGATTTTCATCTTATTGCACTCAAATTTATACAAAATATATCAATGATTTTCGATCTAAGGAGTTTTTTTATCTCCTGGATACAAATAATATATCATATGAAATTTTTCAAGATTTAATAAAAGAAAAATTCAATTATCTCGCCTCCAAAACTTTTAGATTCATTAAATTAAAATCAATAAATTGTTATCGATATGCATTTAGCCTTTTCTTTTTAACATTAATCAATGTTTCAAAAGAAATATCAAATAAACGCTTAATAACACAAACAGAATATGCAGAAATATTAAATGTAAATATGCTATCAATCAGAACAGGTAAAGCACGCGTATTGAAGGATTTGATGGAAGTAGGTGTGAATCTTGACAATATCTGATCATCCAAACGCACCACTCTTTTACGAGACCAATGGTTTGTCCATACATTCAACACACAACATACCAAGACTTCCAATATATCCTGAGTTTGGTGATAGATTAGAGAAATTAATAAATATTTTACAAAAACAACATATTACATTAAAATCTCTTTTGATGCAAATCGCAACATTTGAAGACAATTCATATAAAGTCGAGCGATTACAATTAGAAAATAATACATTAAAGGAGCGAATTGAGAAATTAGAGAAGCAAATGAGCGTGGCGATGGCGACTATTTATGGGAAAAACAGAAGAGGATAGACTTAAAGCATTTATTTCAAAATATGGCAATTTCAGCAAAGTTTCACCAAATTTACAAATGATTCAACAACCATCAATAGACTCTTTTGTAGACGATTTTATTGATTGGTTATTATTAAATTCAGACCGAATCTTGTTTGTGCAAGGTCTTGGTGTGAATAAATCTAATCATAAATCAGGCTCGTGGGTCCAATATAATTGGAAAACACCTGGAACTTATTCGCCAAGAGACGAATTAAATTTACGCGATATGATCTATGTCTGGTTAAAACAAAATAATCTCCGCGTGGAAGATCATAACGTAAATGAAGTATTAAAGCGCATGATGGCGAGATTTGCTATGGAGATTGGAAAGTTTGATGTGTATGATCCAAATTCACCAATAATTAATTGCTTATCTGGAATTTATCATCCGCACGAGCGCGTATTATATGCACATAATCCAGACACACTTACATTAAATCAAATAGAATATGATTTAGTATGTCCGCCATCAGAATTACCAGATCAAACTTTGCGCAATGCAGAAGATATGAATTCATTAATTAAATTAGAAGAACTTATGCCGTGCTGGATGAGTCTAAAAAGCGAATATCCTGATGTTATGCATTATTATGAGCGATATTTGCAAATGATCTTATATCAAGACAATTCGCATAAACTTCAATTATTTATTGTAGGTCGTCCAAACAGTGGAAAATCAACTATTGCCACGGTTTCAAACGAGATTTTCAAAGATGTTGCGAGTTATATTGGAATGGAAGAATTAGGTGAAAAATGGGGCATGATGCCGCTTGTCGGCAAGCATGTCAATATTGATACCGATTCAGGAATGGGATTTTTTAACAAACTCGCATTAACTCGACTGAAAAAAATTATTGGAGATCCTGGAAAACCGATAGCCACACCATTGATTTATGGAGGTTATGCAAATGTAGTTTTCTCACCGTTTTTTATAACATTCTGTAATCAATTCACACAACTTCCACCGCGTATTAAAGTACGTGCATGGTTTAAACGCTCATTTTGTCTTGTTATGAATAAGCAATTTAAAGACGATCCTGATTTTGAAGTGAATCTCCTTAAAGAAATTCGTTATATCTTCAATTATTTATTATTATTACCATATCGACCAATCTCGCGTGAAGCTGATTTTGGATCACTTGATGAATTTATTAATCGAAATATGCGTATTTGGGAAGAATGGTCCGATCCGCTTAGGCAGGCAATTCGTGAGAATTTCGAGTATTCTGATAAAGAAGACGATTGTTTTAAGGCGGAAGATGTTGAGTTTTTAGTTATGGATAAACTTGAGAAACAACATGTAACAGTTAATAATTTAGATTTAAAACTTCCAAGTCTATTTAGACAATTAAGGATTCGCTCTGATTCTATCAAAGACACGGAAGATAAGCGGAAGAATATCAAGATATTTAGAAATATAAAACAAAGAGAACCAGTTTTAGATGAAAATAAATTAGAAAATCCTGTTTATGGTTTTATATCAAATCAGCCGACTGATTTTTTTGATTTGCCAAAGGATGTTATTACGAATATGAAAAAAGAAATAACTGAATCTATTGAAATACAAAAAGAGCAGAAAGAATCTAAAAAGAAGAAAGAAGATAAAAAAGATATTACCAAAAAATATAAAAAAATAATGGAAGATATGGAAGATAACGATTTTTACATAGATCCGGAGATAATGAATAGTGATGAATAATATGAATAATTGCAATGCAGTTTTAGAACAAATAAAAATTTTAATGAATGCGCAAAATGAGCCGATATTATTGCAGGACGTTTATGTTCCGCTTAAATTTAAATTAGGAAACATTACACAAGATGAAATAAAGATTCATGTGCGACAATTACTAATTGAAAATAAAATCCGACTTGCTGGAAAAGGTGTGCTTTATAACAATTTATAAATAATTATTTTAATTTATAATATGTTTAAAATTTGTAAAACATTTCGTTTTGAAGCGGCGCATCATTTGCCTATTACTAATGGCAAATGTAAAAATGTGCACGGCCACAATTATAAAGTAAAAGTCTATATTGAAGCGGAAACGCCGCACCAATATGGTCCAGACACCGGTATGATTTTTGATTTTCATGTTTTAGATAAAATCGCAAAAAATGCATTTCTAAAGATCTATGATCATAAGAATCTTAATGAAATACAGGTTTTTAGAGATAGTGTTCCGCTTGTCGAATTAACAGAACAAGATAAATTGCTCTATCCGACAGCAGAACTAATTGCCGCAGATATATTTTTAAGAATGAAACACGAATTATCTAAATTGAATGAGTTATGTTGCAGTATATTTTATAATTTAGACGCGATTCGCGTTTATGAAAACGATGATTGTTGGGCAGAATATTCGGAGTGAATAGCATGAGCGAAAAAACAGATCCAATTTATCCAATCAACGAGATTTTTCAATCCTTTCAAGGAGAAGGAATGAATATAGGTGCATTTACGACATTTATCAGATTTGCTGGATGTAATCTAAAATGTGAATTTTGCGACACGAATCATGAGCCAAAAACGCACCTAAATTGTCAAGGCATAATTGATTTTATTGATCATTTGCGTTTTAATCAACCAGTTAATTATATTGTATTTACAGGCGGTGAGCCAACATTATATAATCTAAAACCGCTTGTAATCGCACTTAGAGAAAAATATCGAGGTGTATATATAGCATTAGAAACAAATGGTTTGCTGCATGTGAATGCGACATTTAATTGGTATACGGTAAGTCCAAAACCACCAGATTATAAAATTGCGCTTGGTATTAGTGCGTCTGAATTAAAATATGTAGTGAATAATGATTTTTGCTTTACGCATATTAATCCAGAATTTCACTGTCACATTATTTGGCTTCAACCAGAGTCAAACAATCCGAAATTTATGAAAAAAGCATGGAAGATTGCGCAAGATCATCCTGAAATAAAAAATCTCCGTGTTGGTATACAATTACATAAAGTTTATGGTGAAAAATAAATGCAAATAACACATTTAGAAAGAGAGTTTAAAGACGAAATAGAAACGGGCAAATTCTTCATTTCTTTCGATTTTTCAAACAAAAGATATATTATAGATAGTGAAGAATTACATAATGTTGCATGTGATGCATATAGAGACAATTCAGAAGTGCAGCCAATGTTTTCAAAAGAAGATTCACAACAAATTGTTAATTTATTGGTTTATGATTATGATTTATGATTAAATTAAACAAAAAGGTGTAAAGATCATGGAAGAATTTATAAAACAAAATGAACAAACTGAATTGAAACTCGCATCTAAGCGAGATAAACCAGACAAAGCCGTTATTATTTTGTCAGGAGGCGCGGATAGTATTACACTTCTATACGCGTTAGTCGTGGAATATGGTTGTATGAATATAAGTGCATTGTCATTTAATTATGGTCAAAAGCATGTGAAAGAATTGGAAATGGCAAAGGCAACCTGTAAAAAACTAAAAGTGCATCATGAGATCATTGATCTACGAACGCTTAGTAACATATTTGCCGGAAGCTCGCTTGTATCTCAAAATAATATAGAGATTCCAGAAGGACATTATCAAGCAGAAAATATGAAAAGCACAGTCGTTCCAAATCGGAATGGAATCATGCTTAGCATTGCAATGAGTTATGCATTAAGCAGGAACATTCCAAAAATATTTTATGGCGCTCATGCTGGTGATCATGCAATATATCCTGATTGCAGACCTGAGTTTGTTGGCGCAATGCAAAAAGTCGGTCAGTTATGTGATTTTAACAAGGTCGAGATTCACGCGCCGTTTTTATATGCAAATAAACGCCAAATTATTCGTTTAGGTCTTAATTTGAATGTAGATTATAAATTAACCTGGACGTGTTATAAAGGTGCAGGAAAACCATGCGGTAAGTGCGGCAGTTGTCAAGAGCGTTTAGAAGCATTTGAGCAAAATGATGCAAGAGATCCGTTGGAGTATGAATCATGAGCAAACCTGTTTTTAATTATTTACAACCGCATTATTACGAAGATCGCGCAATATTAATTGAATTATTAGAAATGAGATTTGGATTAACACCGGCTCTTTTTGAATCAAATGTATGTATTTTAGCGATTGCAAACGGCGGTCTTATTTTAGCAAATGATTTAAGACGGCGTTTTAATTGTGATATGGAAATAATTGCAATAAAATCATATAATGATGCAAATGAAAAACATGATATTGAATGTAAATACGCGCCAAATCTAAACATTTTTGATAAAAAACATATCATTGTAGTGGATGATATTATTGATTCAGGCAAGACATTATTATTTGTATTAGATTATCTTAATGATAAAAGACATCATTATGACGGCGATCATTCGATTGAATTTTTGTCAATCACTGCCGTGACGCTTGTGTCGAAAATAGATGTTAAGTTTGGCTTAGACAGTGGCATAATAACTCCATACTATGCACGCGTAATTGAAGATCAATGGATTCATTTCTTTTGGGAAGAGTCTGCAAAATACTGTCCAACGAGTCAACCAATTTCGTATCATATCGAAAAGATTCTTCAATCAATTGAAGGCGAATCTTTTGAGCGCGAAGGCTTGAAAGACACACCATTTCGTGTGGAGAAGATGTATAAAGAATTGTTTAGTGGATATTCAAAACAACCAAATACTATTTTAAAACGAACGTTTAAAGCAGACTATGATGAAATGATCATTGAAAAAGATATTGATTTTTATAGTCATTGCGAACACCACATGGTTCCATTTTTCGGCAAAGTGCATATTGGATATATTCCGAATGGTGAAGTAGTCGGTCTTTCTAAATTAGCGCGATTGGTGCAAATGTATGCACACCGATTACAAATCCAGGAGCGTTTGACTGAGCAAATTCACAGTGCAATTGTAGAAAACTTAAAACCAAAAGGCTGCATTGTAGTAATTGAAGCACAACATTTATGCATGTGCATGCGAGGTGTGAAAAGCATAAACGCAAAAACAACAACAAGCGCACTTAGCGGTGTGTTTAAAGATGTAAAAACAAGAGACTCGGCAAGAGCGGAATTTATGAGGTTAATATCATGAATTGGTTTATAAATCTTTTAATTGTTGTATTTTTTGTATTAGTATGTTATTTAATTTACGAATTGATTCTTTTGAATTATTATAAACATCGACTGCGAAAATTATCAAATATATTTATAGATGACTTATCTAAAGCCACAGGAATCCCAAAAGAAATACTAAATGGAACAAAATGTGCAGAAAAAATATATATGTTAAAAGAAGGAGAAGAAAATAATGACCTTAGAGAATAAAAGAGAAAAATTATTAAAACATTTACCGAAAGCAATTTGTAATTTATGCGGTAAGCCGATTGAAGATGAAGATGACGTTACTCCAATTCAATATCTTCCAAAGAAAGACCGAATTTATCGATTATATCATTCAAAATGTTATGATGCGCAATGTCTTTCACAAATGTTTAGTAGTGGAATGTGGAAAAAAGAAAGGAGACATTAGAATGAAAATATTTGGCTTTCAAATTACCTATTTTTGCGTTAAATTATTTAATCCAATCTTTAATCAAAAAGAAACATACAGAGGCTTTCAAATATGCAAAACAGAAAAGAAGAGCAAAAACCTGACTCAGAAGATAAGACGCTTAAAAAAACTCGGCTATCTGAATTCGGCGTAAGTGGTGATGGTAGTAGAAAAGTGCTTGTTCCTACTCCACGAAAAAAATCTTCCGCTCGAAAAAGTTCGCTTGTGCATGATTTTGGCGTAAAGCAAAAGATTAATGATTTAACTCGCGGTCGCGGAAAGAAGTCACTTATTCATTTTACTATGCCGCTTCCTTTCTCTAATTATGCAATACTTGCATGCACCGAATATGAAAAAGGTCGCGGTGAAGATAAACGTCGAGATCCTGCATTAGATAATAAGAAAATGATTTTTATTGATCCGCAAGTGTTGGCGTTAGAAAAGCCAAAAAATCATGGAGAATATCCACAAAAGAACCTTGATTTTTTACATCAAATGGCAAGCGGAACACATCCACGCTATACTTTGCAAGATAACGAATGGATTACTATTGATTATAATACTGCAATGGCTAAGGATCATTGGCAAGCACAAGTGTTTGCAGATAAAAGCAGAAAAAACAATTATCTCTATAAAGACAATTTGCATTATGTTGTTGCCGTGCAAGCAAGAGCCGGCCTTAGGAATTGGATAAGAGAATATGAGAAATTAGAGCCGATCATGCAGGAGCATCCAGAAAAGATATTGGCAGTTGGTGGATGGCTTATGATGAAAAATCGAAAGATAAACGCAATAAATGATAATTTCTTTCGATATTTAGAGAATAAAGCGCATTTGTTTAATTGGATTCATTTCTATACGCCTGGCCTTTCTGTGGTGAAACATTATTTTCCACGATTGATTCAATTAGGTATTCAAATTTCCATTGATTCCACCAAGTTTAGATTTGCAGACGAGTATTTAACATATAAATATGATACGCGATATATTCCGCCTCCGACGCAAATGAATGGTATCGATTTAAGCGAGGAATATTTTAAAAATTACATTGGTCGAATTGAAGAATCTGGAATAAAAGTAATTTATTAATCTATTATAAATTATTACAAACTTTTATATATTCTAACATTTAATAATAAATTAGATTGGTATGGAAAACAAAAACCAAGTTTTGCAATTCACGGTCGATGAGACCAAATCCATTATTTCGACAATTAAGGCAAAAGTTGTTGAAGGCGATAAGGATTCTATGTTGAATGCCATCGAAGAACTTAGAGACATGCGCAAAAATTACTCGCGTATGCAGCAAGATGATTTATATAGACGATATTCTGCGGCGATTGTGCAAGTCCGCCACAAACTCGAAAAGATCGGCGTGTTTTTAAATCCTCCAAAAACAAAATCTAAAAAGAAAGACCAAAAGCCTGTTTCCAAGAAAACTCTTTTTGATATTTATGAAGATATGTTTAAGCGCGGTGAAATTAGTGAAGAGCGTTTTCGACATTATATCAGAAATATAGAAGTTCCGCAGGATTTAGATTTGTCTGAGAATTTGACTGAAAAAGTTAAGCAGGACGCAAAGGAAGAAGAGATTGAAGATATGTATGAGTCAGAAGGCGAAATTGTCGAGCCTGACAATGTTGATTCACTTGATGATAGTGAACTTGATAATGAAGTTGTTGAAATTATGGCTCAGATTAAAGAAGAGCGCGAGAATGGAAACAAGCGCGTTATGTCGTGGCAAGAGTTTCGAGCAGAACACAAAGGCCAAAGTCTGAAACAAATTCAAAATGGCTGGAAACTCTACAAACAAGAGAACGATATTTAATTTTTTTCACTTCTTATTTTTTATTATAATTTATTACAAACATTTATATTCTTTACCACTAATATTTTATTGATTACTATGGTGAATATGAATTGTAAACTTTGCTGTGCGCCTTTGAATCATGATAAAAATAATATTTATCATTGCTCAAAATGTGGCACAAAACACGAGCTTTATCGCTTTAAGTTTGAAAAATGGATCTTGACTGGATTCAGTGCATCATATGAAAATGGACAACGTATAACCGGTGATTGTCCAAACGATTTTCCTGAATATATTGAAACTTTATATTCTGAAGAAACTGGTTTGTCCGCATTGTTTGGGTGAAAATAATGACCAATATTCTTTCATTCTTAGACGATATGGATCGCAAATATCCATCCACACGACAAAGAAAAAGCAAAGTCGTTGTGGTGCATGACCGCGTTTTAGAAACCATGATGCATTATTGGGAAGTGCATGGTGAAAAGAATCATCCGAATTGGACGCCTGGATGGTTATCTCGACAAATTAATCAACAAGTTCAATAATTTGTTTTTTCTCTTTTTTTTCTTTTTCTTTTCTTTTGCGTTTTAAGCGTTGATTTTTTTTATGCTATAAACTATTATAAAATTTGAAAAAAATGAAATAATCGCAAAACTTTGAGTTTTTGATTATTTATTTGTCTGAAAGTGCGGTAATTGTTTCAATAACATCGTCTGAAATTTCTTCAATTTCATCTTCCATTTTTTCTTTAATTTGTTCCACTTTTTTTTTTGCATTCACAAAATCGGTTAATTCTGCCAATACACCGATCCATTGTTGCACAACAATCTTAATCATTTCAATCTTTTCTTCTAAAGACATTGTGGAATCCATTGCGATCATTAAGAGATTGCGCGCAAGTGCGAATATGCCAACCTTTTTCAATCCAACAATCATGATCAGAAAATAGAACCAGATTTTGATAATAATTGCTAATCGCGGTTGTTTCCACCATGCCATAAACTCTATAACAGGACAATTTTCCCAAATCATAACAGAAATAAAGACTAAGAGTCCTAAGACAGTGATTAGCGGAACCTGTCGTCCTTTATCGAGTTTTGCGCTATTTAATATCTTTTTTTTTGTTTCTTCTTTCACGATTAATCACGTTTACTATTTTATTAAGAACGTTAATGACTTGATTTAATTTTAAAACTATTAATTTATTATTTTTTTCAAGGCGTTTTAGCCTTTTGCGTAATTTTCTCATTTGTCGTTTCGATGGAGATTTTGAAGCGAAAATCTCTTCACGCAATTCACGCGCTTTTTGTATGTATTGCTCCATTTGTCTGCTCCTCTTCATCATCTAATAATGTTTGCACGATCTTTTCTAATTTTTCAATTTTTTTATTTTGCGTTTCAATCTCGCTCGTGAGCGATTCAATTTCTTTTTTCATCATATTAATATGCGAATCTTCATTTATTTCTAACATTTTTATCAAATCCTTTCATATAACAAATATACTTTAAGATATGCTGTTGTTGCCCATGAATCTACACTGGCTTTTCGTTTTAGCGATAAATAAATGGGTGATAATGAAACAAATTCTGTCGAATCTGTTAAAACAGCAAAATGCTCAGATTTTATACCACCACTTGCACCGCTTAATATTGTTGTAAGTGTTATTGTATCGGCTGCCTCTCCGTTATAATTATTTATATACGTTACAAAAAGCCCATTTTTTAGATTTGTTTGTAAAACAACATTTTGAAACGTTATTGTTTTTCCACTCGCTTGATTATTGTAAATCACAAAATAGAGTGTCGTTTTTCCACCTAATTTATAATCATTTGGCATCAATCCACTCCAATACCCTAAATCAGTATCATTATCAGCAAAAGATACATATTCATCAGTAGTTATTGCGTTCGTGCATTGATCGTGATTTGGTCGTAATTGTAATGTTCCTCTTGGTTTTACATATAACTCATCATTCACTACCAATGCTTTACATCTCAGTACTCCAGCTCCAGGATTTGCGTTGGGAAGATATGAAGTGGAATATGCTATCGCATCAAAATAAGCGGTTTGTGTTGCTGCACCAGTATAAATACCGATTGTAAGATATTTAGTATCTACATTTGGAGGTAATTTGGTATAGATTTTAATTCCATTCATATAATAATCGCAAGATGTGTTTTTAACCCATTCTACCCTAAAATGATACCATCCGTTTGTAATATCAATTCCAGAGTCATACCAATTACCACCAGAATCAATAACATATATAGATCCGAGTTGTATTTTTAATCCTCCAGTCAAAGATGCCATTGCTGCCGCATGTTGACAAAAATATTGTCGATTTGTGGTATTAACATAAACCCATCCTTCATAATTCAGAGCTGTTTGAGCAGAGATGTCCTTCTGAATCCATCCCAATGCACCACTTGAAGACTCTAATATTGCAACACAATTAACATGCCCATCATAACTTGCAGTCACTAATGATGAATCTGGAGTATTTGCATCATTTTCTTCCCAATCTAAATCATCCACAATATCCACACCAGCAACCCAATCTTTGCCGAGAACGTTTGGTGCGACTTTAAAATCACCCTTACTATCAACATTCAATATATTAATTCCATCGTTTCCATTTAGAATTGAATTAAGAACTTGTGAAGTTTCAGTTGCATTTGAAATATGTGGAATGTATAATGCATTCATGAAGAATCCTAATGTATTGTTTATTTCAACATCCCAAATATATCCCATACATATATAACTTGCAGCAGTTAATCCCAAACTTGCGATCGTTAATGCATATGTATATCCTACTAACAACTGTCCTTTACCTTTGACTTCTAATGATAATTTTATAAATTGTGAAGAATGTTGAGATAATATTTTATCTCTAATATCATTCAATGCAGTTTGATCTGCAACTGACAAATAAGAATCGAAATAATCATCTCCAATTGGAGGATCGTTCCATCCTTCTGATGTTATCCCGTTTCCTTTGAGTAGAACATGAGCAATTTCCGCATCTTGATATTCTCGTTTCGGATTAAGATTGTTCAAATCTGCATCAAGAATTGTATCTGTTGAATCAGTTGAATAATCACCCATATCACCAGTTCCATCTAAATCAACTCTTAATTTTGATTCTCCCATAGATTCTAATTGATTCAAAACATTATCTAATATTTGCATACTAAAATTAACAGTATAAACAAAACTATC
>Ga0172381_10000897_pt1 | contig 37080 bp, 66 predicted proteins | sample Leawel6488metaG_FD_119754 | JGI IMG/M metagenome (GOLD analysis project Ga0172381, IMG submission 119754) | Leachate microbial communities from a municipal landfill in Southern Ontario, Canada - Leachate well 64-88 metaG | ecosystem: Engineered > Solid waste > Landfill > Unclassified | place... | reverse complement strand
TTCATACACTAATTCGGCATCTGCATCTATTACCATTAAAATGCCATTGTCATTCAGCATCTCTTTTACTTTATAAATAGTCTTGATAGGGTCTTTTAATCCGCCTAAAACTCCTGATACAAAGATAAAGTCATACTTCTCATCTTTAAAGTCATATTTCTCTATATCTCCTGTAATATACTCATTTGCAACAATATCTATACCTGTTGACTTCCACCCTTTATCAGCTAAGTTCTTTATATGATAATCTGCACCAAACCCTATCTCAAGAAAACGTCTACCATAAGTAAGTTCCCCTACAATATCAAAATAAACACGTTCTATATACTCGTATCTATCCTTAATACCTTTCCATTTCTTATAGTTTGTTATCCATTCATCATTGTAATAGGACAAATCAACCTGTTTCTGATGAAATATTGTTCCACATTTACAGAATATCCACTCTGTTTTCTCTACATCAGCTATTGTAAACGACAACTTGCAATTACTTTGACATGCTGGACATTTTATTGAGTCTTTCATTTTATTCCTATTTCTTGAGTGTTCCACACTTGAAACATCTATCTTCTTTTGTAAAACATTGTATTTTTTTACAGTTAGGACACCACTTTATCTTTGTGAAACATACTTTACATTTATTATCTTCTGTTAAATATTGACCTCTTTGGCAAACAGAACACCACGTCTTTTTAGGTTCTTCAACCTTTGGAACTGAAACCACTTGCACTTCTTCTTTAGTCTCTACAACTGGCTCTTTTACTATAGCTTCTTCTATAACTGGTTCTGTCACATTTAGTTCAACTACGGGTTCTACAACTTTATTAACAGCTTTTATTCTTTTTCTTTTAACTTTTTCATTCATTTTTTACCTCCTTGTTTAAGTATCGTATCTATTCTATTATAAACTTCTTTTGGGTCTATACCCTCTTTACTCATACATATACACGCATGACTTTCCGGCTCTATTATACATTGTTCTGCTGCATTGTCTATTAACCTAAAACAAGGGGAACATACAGCTTTACTCTCTATTGAATAATCATTGTTAAAATGTTTTGTTATATTCTCTACTGTTGTATGTGTCAATAACCCTAACTTTGGCGTGTTCCAACACCCAGCACAATGTAAAAACCCTGTATCTGGTGCTACTACTAAATCAGCATACTTTGCCATTAACGCCGATTGTCTTATACTAAACTCACCCGACATCTTCATTATACGTTTATGTTTCGGGAATGCACACTCAAGTATCTTACAAGTGTTTCCACCTACAAGAATAACCGTTACATCCTTATTCTCTCTTATTATATCTCCTACTATATATGGAACGTAAGGATATGTCTTTTGTCTGCCTGACCCTGATAATCCCCACATAATAATCTTTTGTCCTAGTAACTTATGGCGTATCTCTGCTATATAATTTTCTTCTTCTTCTGTAAAAAACATTTCGGGTGAAAGATTATTTACTAACTTTACCCCAGCTTTTTCAAACATATATTCATAATAGTTTATATTACAATACGCTTTTCTCTCTGCTTTACTCCAGTTCCATTGTGGATAACTCTTTGTTACTGCTAATCTGACCTCAATGCTCTCACAAAGGTCTATAATCTTGTCACAATGGTTTTCGTCTGCTATGGATTGAAAATATTCGCCTAACTTATCGTTTGTTACACTATCTTTATCATGTAAAATAAACTTCTCTATATTAGGGTTATTCTTATATATAGCTTCTGATTGGTTACTTCCAAGAAACACTATACTATGACCCTGTGACTTTAAATGTCTGATTAGTGGTGTTGTTATTAAAGCGTCACCTAACCAAACGCACCAATGCGAACTACTAGAAATCGATTGAATACGTCCATAAATAACCACCCCCTTTCAAATTATACTTGACAAAATTACATGCTGCGTGTATAATATACCTAAACGGAGGTATATTATGAATAAAAGAAAAAAGCGACCTAATGGATCTGGAACAATTTCCAAAGGATATCATGTTCTTTATGTAAAGGGAAAAAGAATTCTTGTGCATAGACAAGTTATTGAAAAATCTCTTAATAGAAAACTTCATGACTATGAAATAGTTCATCATATAAACGGAGATAAACTCGATAATAGGCTTGAAAATCTTGTTGTTACAACTAGACCAAGTCATTGTAGAGAACATTATAAACTTTCTGAACAACGTAAAAATGACTGGAAAAATAGAATTATGAAAATAGGTCACAAGAATAAAATTAAAATTCAAAAACCTAGACCAAAACCTACTAAAGTAGGAGATATTTGGCGTAACCACAAACAAAGAAAAGCATGGATTGTGAGACAATGCCCTGATTGCAATATTTTGTTTTGGGGAAGAAAAGATCATAAAACTACGCTTTGTCTTTGTCTTAAATGCTCTGCTATAAGAGCTAATAAAATTAAATATGGTAAAGAAGTTTAAATATCTCATATAACACCTTTTCTCTTTAAATCTTTAAACATTTTCATTCCGTTTCTATCTACTTGTGCATCAAGTTCTTTCTGCATCTTTATCATATGAACTAAATATCTATTATGATAATCTTTACAATGTTCTGAATCACAATGCACCTTCTCTTTTAACCCATTAAACGCTGTTTTTATATTGTTTCCCCATTTTGTTATATCTTTAACATCAAAAGTAAACCATTTACCACAATAGTCGCACCTTTTTTCTACTGCTCTAAATTCACCATTATCAAACTGATGACCTAAAAACAACTCTTTATTTTCGTCTACTTTTATAAATCCCATTACTCACTTAACCTTTTCTTTATCTTCGTACTTGATATTTCCTTGCAATAAGGTACTCTTACTACTTTTCCTCCGTTTTCTTCTATGAACTTTGTTCCTTGTGGTACTCCCTTATAATCATCTGCCCTTACCATTATATCAAATATCCAGTTATGCTCTTTTTTTAACTTCTTTAACGTTTCAGTAGGATCTGTGTCATCTTGTCTTACAACATAATCAACACAACTTAATGCCCTCACAACCTCATATCTTTCACCATAATTCATTATAGGTAACTTGCCTTTATACTTTTTTACTCCCTCATCCTCTATTAACCCTACTACAAGAAGGTCTCCCAATGCTTTTGCTCTTTGTAAATACCATACATGAGCATAATGTAACAAATCAAACACGCCTGCTGCGTATATCATTTTATTTTTTCCCATCATGCACCAAAACCTTTCTCCCTATACCTTTCCACCATCCCTCTTTACCTGCTATACTCCTATGAAATTCAGAATCAGGAGTTTTCCAATCACCATAATTTATCTCTAACCATTTCTCTGCCTTTTGTGGTACATTAACTTTCATATTATAAAATTGTATTTTCCTATAAGGTGTAAATATCTCTTTAGGAAAAACATTCGCTATATCAAATCTATTAGAGTCTATTCTTTGTAAAAAGGTGTCCTCACCAACTGTTTCAAAGTTTCTTATATCTATCAAGGTTTCATATTTATATATATTTAATGCTCTACAATAGTCATATGGGTACGAAAACCCATACACTACAAACCCTTTTTCAAGTAACTTGTTCCTTAACTCTTGTATTTTAGGTATTAACTCTTCATGTTTTACCCCTACATCAATGTCTGTGTCACCTTTTACGAACCCTTTGTCTCTAATTGCACCTAATAACGTGCCATATATCAAGAAAAACTCTATTTCAAGGCTATCTGCAACATCTTTAAACTCTTTAAACGCTTTTAATGCCATATATGTGTCCATTATGGTTTCCTCACTATTATTTGATAATCTCCAGTACAAAGCCATTGTTTCATGTTTCTATATGAATACTCATACTTAAACCCTATCTTTTCCAACTCATCAATAAAACTGTCCATATCCCACATTATATGATGTTCTATAACTACAAAATGTAACCACATATCAAGACTAGCATGATTCATTGCCCATGGATCTGGCATTGATACGAACAATATTCCTCCACTATTAAGGCTATTATACATACTTTGCATAACCTTTAACGGGTCTTTTAAATGCTCTACTACATGAGACATCCATATAACGTCATACTTTTCTGCCAAATCTACTTTTTCTATATCTGCATATATAAAATTATGTTTATCTGTCTTAAATTGTTTATTTATATCTAAACCAGTTGTCTGAAAACCATGCTCTTTTGCTACATCTAACACTATATCGCTTGCTGCACCTATCTCAAGAAACTTTTTACCACACTCTTTAAACATTGGAACATAATGCTCTGCATATTGTCTAACCATATTATATATTAGTTCATTATTGTATTTAGCTGAATAATCCTCATCATAAGACCCTTGCTCCATATTATTCCAATCAGTAAAGAATATGTTCTTACAATTACAAAAAGAATATCCTTTATCAGGAGATTTCATCTTTGTGCCTTGTTTTGGATCAACATCAAGTAACCCACTAAACACTATGTCTTGCTCTTCTCCACAATAAGGACAAATCTGTGTCTTATGCGTAGACCCTATTATAACCGTTTTTCTTGAGTGCATATACTTCCTTAAATTTTTCCATTATTATTTCCATGTCAAAGTAAACACATAATGGGCGACCCTCTTTAGAAGGACAGCCGATATAGCTGTAACACCCTTTATGACAAGGTGAACAATACGCTGGTGATTGTATGCTAAAATCGTTTATTGCGTACTTTTGATGGTTCATTAAGTTTGCTGCTGTCATTAACTGTATTGTCGGTGTTCCCCACATATTAGCTCCTACTGCTATTCCACTCTCACAACTTATTAAACAATCAACATACTTTGCTATCAATAATGCCTGTACGAAAGGCTTTTTCCCTACTATACTAACTATGTCGTCACCTTTTAAATCATACTCTTCATATTCTTTGCCACCTGTTGTAATAAATACAACGTCTTTATACTCTTTTCTTACTCTATCAACAAACTCTTGTGCCTGATGAAACTCTTTATGTCCACCTGTACCACACAAATTTATCATTACTGTAAACTTATCTTTAAATTCTTTCATCCAATGTTCAACTAAATCTATCTCAAACTGTGGATAAAACACTTCACCTAAATATCTTCCACATAACTCTGGATAACCTGCATCTAAACAAGTCTTATCGTAAAAGTTTATATTACCATACCTATTACGTCTTACAGTATCACTCTGATAATATACGTTCTCATCTTCCATTGCAAGACACCCATACTCTAAAGACTTATATAGATTAACAAACTTGTCATAACCTTGTGACAATACTTGCCAATGCTTTTCCATTAAATACATTGGAAACTGTTCTGTAGGCTCATAAAATATTATATTGTCAATGAACGGATTATAACACATTAACTGGTATGCTTTAAAGTTCATCTCAAAATCTACTACATCGTATCCTTGATCTTTAAGAAGACGAGGGAGAAAGCTCGCATGGAGGATATCCCCATAAGCACAAAATCTGCTAATTAGAGCTTTTTTCATGTGTTACCTCCTCCATATTAGAGAAATACTTTATCCACTCTTCTCTATTTCCATTAGTTTTACAATGACAACTATTACAAAGACTAATTAAATTATTTTCTTTTATGTTCATTTTATTATAATCTATATGATGAACACTTAACTTTTGACTTTCTTCTGCTTCTGGAACACCACAAATTTGACATCTATATCCATCTCTATATCTTATTTGTTCTTTAAAAGTTTTATTCCATCCTATCGGATATTTTCTAAATCCCTCTATATTAGCTTTATAGTTTTCTCCAAATAAAAACTTATAATTACATTCTCTACATCTAGTATAATTTTGATATCCTAAAATCCTACCACAATCAACACATTTTTTTCTAGTATCACCTTTATAATTAGGATTATTAGATCCTTTAAAATCAATCCTATAAACAGGATTTATGTTTTTATCTTTCATCCAAACACTTCTAACCTTCATATAACAAGCTCTACTACAATATTTTCCTTTACCTTTTTTTACTTGAGAAGGTCTAACATGAAAAGAATTACCACAATAAAGACAAGTTAAATCATCTTGAACCATTTTTATACCTTTGTTCCAAGCAACTTGAACTCCTTTTTTACCTTTATTCCAAGCTTTTCTCTTCATGTTATCCCCTTTAGTTATTGCTTACGCAAATGCTTCTCTGTACTGTACGCACACTTGACCATTAGCCACTATTGCTGATGTTCCACCTGCTTGTAACAATAAAGCGTCGCCTGCTGCAAAACTTGTTGCTTTTACTGCTCCGTCTTTAAATGTTCCAGTTGCCTGTGTTCCTACAACGATAGTACCAATGCCAGTAAATGTACCTGTACCTGCTGCTGATTTCCCAATTACAAATGACGCTGCTGCTGTTGTTCCACCTGCTACAAAATAAACATTAAAATCCGTTACCTTTACGGCTGTCATAAATTTTACTGCTGACTTTGTTGATATAGCTGCTGTTCCAACAATAGAACCAGTCGCAGGAAATACAATCCTTTGTAGCGTACCAAACGATGGATCTGAATATCTTCTACCCATTATGTACCTCCTTACGCACTAGTGACATGAACTATACGTTCTATGCCCTTGCCAGTTGAGTTGAGATCATCATTAGTCAAATCCCACATTTTTTTGAATCCAAGTATTGAGTACCAAGCAAGTGACTTGCTTCTTCCCAAATCCTCTTCTTCATATCGAAGTTCTTCTGGAACTGCTACAGCTTCCACAACTGCCTCATCTCCGAAATATAGAGCTTCCCCAAATACAGAACCACTACCATTAGTATTAACTAATATGTTGTTCTCAGCAACGTGTCTTGCTCCATAATATCTTCCAACTTCGTTTTTGAACCTAAATTCAGGTGTAGTATATTGTGCTACTGCCTGTAAATAATCATATACTCCTCGCATAGATTTTACTGACAATATACCAATATAGTGGTCTCCACCTTTGAACTTTGGTGTTTGTGCCATCATCAAATAATCAACGATATCTCTAACGCTTTTATCTGACAAATCTGCATTTTGGGTTGCTGTAGCTGTTCCATCACTAGTAAATACTGTGTTGGATGTGCTAGTCGCAACTGCCTTAAACATACCTCTCTTGAACTCTGTAGCTATAGCATTGTCAATAGCGTCCTTCTGATCTTCTACAAGACCTTTCTGGTACTGATCTTTCATATTGAACTCTGCTAACGCTTCAAGTTTACCTGTATAATCCACTCCGTTTCCGTACTCAGTTACTGGAACTGAATCAGTAGTGAACTTGATAGTGTTCTTTGGCATTGTATCGGTTTCTACAAGTGTTCCACCTCTAGTATCAATACGCAACCTTTTTGAGAATGGTACTCTATCTCCTTTATTTGCTCCCAGACCCTTTTCAGATAAATCTACAAAGTTTCTGAACACAAACATTGGAGCTGCCTGTTCTCTCATTTGTTTAGACAGTTTTGGTGAATATAAATATCCTCCTAAACTACCTGTTAACCATGCTCCCTGTGCCATTTTATTCTCCTTTAGAATACTTTATTTTGCAGCGTTTTTTGCCTCTCGCTAATCTCAGATTCAGGAGTAGGAACTTCTTCCTTCTTTACAGGTGCAGGTGGCGTGTTACCACCATTCTCTGCCCTTGCTCCTTCTGGTAACGGAGGTGCTGCGTTCATGCTTTTCGCATAATTATCGAACTTTGCTTTTACAAAATCCGTTGCTTGTTTTACTATCTGTTCTGCTGTTTTAGAGGTATCATTACGCCTATACATTTCATCTGCTATCATACCAGCTCTTTCCATTATAGTTTTAACTACATCATCATCAAAGTTTGGATTAGAAAGCTTTATACCCATTCTTAACTTATCAAGTTTTGCTTCATTTTGCATAGCTTGCTTAGCTTTTGCAATAACAGCATCTGGGTTAACATTTTTCCTTGATGAATCTTTTATAAATTTGGTTAGCTCTTTAGCAGCAGTTTTAGGATCATACTGTGCATTTTCAAGTATCTTTTCTGCTCTTTCTTCTAACTCTACATCATTATCATCTTCGGAAGCTTTACTGATTTCTCTTTCCCTCTGATTCATTGTTGCTATAGTTGTACTTAAATCTGATATTTTAGTTGAACTATCTTTTAAGGCTTCTTCTAACTCTGCAATTTTACGACTTGTCTCGTCGGGATTCTGATTAGGCTCGTTGTTAGCTGGTTGCTCCCCCTCAGGTTTTACTTCTTCCCCTTCAACTGGCTTTTTTTCTTCTTGTTCCATTTTTCTCTCCTTTCTCTCGGCAGATGTTACTCCCCTTGAGATATATTTGTATATTTCTTAATATACTCTTTCTGGGCATACTCTCCCAGCTTATAATCACTATCTACCATATCAAAAAACTTATCAATAAACTTTAATGCTCCTCTTGCCTCTGCATCATCAGAGTTCTTTGCCTTGTCCAATAGATTAGCATATTCTTCTACTAGCAACTCTTTAATGTCATTCCATCCAGCTTCATCAAACAGTAACTTTATCCTAGAATATTTTGCTTTTTTTATCTCTAGCTCCGTCTTCTTGTCTATAGACAATTTTTACCTCCATTGGTTTAGGGTTTACTTTCTTACTCTGTTCTTTATTACGTTCTTGTAAATACTTTTTTAACTTCTTGTCCATTCAACACCTCTTATGCTGTGTTAATATTAGTCCATGTCATCTTACGCATACGATTCGCTACCTGTTCCATTACTATCTCTGTAATGTTGTTTGCCCCTACGCCATCTGCATTTGTCATTGTTAAACTTGTTACTTCAAACACGTTCAACACATTGTTTTCTTCTACAAATGCTATCTCACCATTTTGGAAAGTCTCTTCATCTGCACTTGATAGAAATACAAACCTGCTCTCTGAACTTACTTCAAACTCAAATCCATCTGTGCAAGTCATCTTTCCTCCACCTACTAACCCTACAAAAGTACCACCTGTACCTGTATCAGTAAACGTAAGTGTCATTGTCTCATTTGTATTGATAACGTGTTCTATTCCATCTTTATCAATATACTTTAATCCTGCAACATCTAATGTCAATGTATGCTTTGCCATTTATTTCTCCTTTACTTTATGCTTCTGTTGTATATACTACCCATGTAGCATATTTGTTGCCTTCTATTCTTACAATATCAAAAGTAAGATGATTTTGTCCTGTATCTATTGTTTCTAGAGTTGTCTCTAATCCTGCAACTGCCTCTTCTACTGAATCATATACTGTAACAAATTTTGTAGCTGTGTACTTTGCCATTATTATTCTCCTTTATTGTACCATTTGACCTTGTGGTTGCCCCTGTGGCTGTCCTTGTCCATATATATTTGCCATTATAGCTTCTATTTCATCATCTGACTTCATTAACTCTTCATAATCCTGTATCTCTGCTGCCCTTAATACCCTTTTAAACACTTCTTCTACCTTAGTTATTATCTTTAATTCAGGTACTTTGGTTACTATCAACAACAATTCCTTTAACTTTGATAGTGTTTCAAGGCTCTTTGTGAACTGTGTCATACCAACTGCTTTGAAATCATACCCCATCTCAGTTATCTTTGAAATCTTATTAAAATCTAGCTTTGGCACTTCATACTCAGGCTCTATTACTTGCCCAGTATTAGGGTCTATTTTAGCCTCAACTTTTTTCATTCCTATTATTCTATTTATTACTGCTTGATTAAAGAATTTAGGGTTAAACAGTATCTTGAATACTCCCTTTAACATTGGCTCTACATAGTCTCTCTCAATGAATCTGGCTATCTTTAAGAACCTATTATCTATCATTGCCAGTTTAGCTTGATATTCGCCCAATGTCTCGCTTCCTTGACCACTTATCTCCTGTTGACCCTGTATTTGCCTCAGAACACCTGTTGCTTCCTGTTGAAACTGGTCTAGCATAGACAAACCTTGCATAATGTCCCTAAGAGCTGATATGCCCTGTCTAGTCAATAATACAGCTGCTCTAGGATCTCCCTTAACTTTCCATGTTGCCATTGGTCTATACTCTATTGAAGCTGGGTCTTTTATCTTGGTCTCATCTACTACTGCTATGTCCATTGAACACATCTTTAAACTGTCAAACCCTAAATTTATCATTGAATTTGTTAGTTCTTGCAAATCTATTGTGTTATTTAAGAAACCTAACGCATAAAAATCGTACTTTCTAGGCTTTATCCTACACGAAAAAAATGGTTTGAACCCATATTCATTAGGTACATCTCGCAATTTTACTACAGCATTGGCTACTGTTATTATTCTTTCAGAGTATCTATTGACTTCTTTACCCTCAAACATCTCTTTTTTCTTTACTGTTCCCCAATACTCAAGTATATTTACATTCAAAAACTCTGATGATACCCTTACATCTGTACCATCAAACCCTTTAACTAACGCTATTGCCTCATCTGATAGGTTTCTTCCTGCCTCTTCTCCAGCATCAATTAACTGCTGTACTGCTTCTTGCTTATATATAGACTTTCCTTTTTCTACCTCTGTTACCAACTCGCTTAACGGTTTCTTATACTCATCTATAATATATCTAGCTCTTTCAAGTTTATGCCCACAATCAGGATCAAAAGTTATATTGTACGCTGACCTCCACATGAAATCTATCCCTGTCTGCAGAGGATTAACTAGCAACTTAACAAAAGATGTTGCTGGTCCTGAACAAGCCTCATTTAATATGAAATCGTTCTCAAAAGCAAAGTTTCCCCTGTCAAAGATATTATCATATAACTCTAATATTGCTCCCTCTTCCTCTTTATCCCTACTCTCAACACCTGTTACGTTATAAAATCTCTTTTGTCCAAACAACATCTTATCAAGATATGACTGTGCTGCTTCACTTGTCTTTGCTTGTTGCGGTATAAATACTTTAGTCTGCCAATCCTCTTTATCTGCCCATTCCACAGGATGTAAACACCGTATTTGTCCTTCTATCTTATCCCATTTCTCCTTAAACTTGTTCCTATACTTATCTCCAGTATTATGACAATCTCTAACGAAACTTACTATCTCATCATCTTGATTGACTTCTTTTTTCTTTAGTTTTTTTGTTTTCATTATGATAATGCTTCCTCTTCTTTTGAACCTGCTCTCCATGTCTTTTTGTCGTTTCGTATAAGATATGGACAAGATTGCCTTACTACATATGGAGCAAAACATCTATTATTTATGTAATTGTTCTTATGAGCACAATTATCCTTTGTTCCACACATGAATTTCTTTGTTTTTTTTTCCACTACCAACCCCCAGCTCCAGCATATACTGGTTTTTTTGTTTTATATGCCACCTTAGCCATAGGATATTCTATCTCTGCATCATAAATTCTTGACAAATCATCTAACATATCATCATGCGAACATATAGGAAATGAAGATAATTCCTGTTCTATAAACTCTTTTATCATATCATGTGTCTTATTGTCTGATCCTATAAAACTTAATGTTCTAGGAAAAAACATTCTATGGTTCTCAAACTCAGGTGCAAGCCTCATTATTCTATCTTGTTTTGACATTCTTCCTGCTACTGGTGTTATATCAAAGTTGTAAGTCTTTTCTTCTTGCACATACTTTATATGCTCAATATCGCATTGCATCCCATACTCTTCATATATGACATCTAATGGAAACCATCTTTTATGTAGTTCCATTAACTTTTCTGTTCTTTCTTTTAAATTTAATCTATCCCTTATCCCATCTAATATATAGAAATTCTTATCACTTGCTACTCCTATAACCCACATACAAGTATAGTCACTATTCTTTTTCTTCTTAGATGCTGGGTCAACATAAATATATATATTCAACACATTTTCTGATATTTCATTATAATATCGCATATCTTCTATATTAAAACCCATTGCACGATCTAACAAAGGATTCTGTAATAACTGACAACTTGCTATATATCTACCAATTTCCTCTACCTTTTTCTCAAACTTCTCTTGCGTCCAAAATACTGGTTTACCTGTTAATTGCCCATCATCTGTTGCCGGATATATTCTTGCTTTTGCTATCTTACGTTCTAATATGATTTTATATGTATCATTTGGATGGTATCTTGTACCTATAAACCTTCTCTTTACATTTTTCCCACCCAAATTTAATGATAAAGCAAACGAATCATTGACTTTATTTATCATTTCAGGTGTTGTTACTGAATCTTTTGTTACCACATCATCATATATCATAAGACTAAAATGCTTTGATGTTGGCTGACTATCCACTATCCCCCATGCTTCTAGTGTTGATTCCTTAGGATTTCCTTTTCTTTTGACTACTATCCCATCATCTAATGACCATTTATTTGATTCTTTTGTTGGATTTTGATACAATATATCCGAGAAAAGGTTCTTTAAAAACGTATTCTTCTCAAATTCTGTCTTTATCTGACTTAAAAAGGCTTTCGCTATTGGTCTTGTATGGCTAAATATTGCTCCTGTTGTTTCCGGATCTTTTAATATATCCTGTATTGTCTCCCCAAAAGTTATTATTGTTGACTTATAATGCTCTCTACTCCATAAATCTAACTTCTCATCAGGATCAGCTTCAACTTCTTTACACCTATCATATAACCAATCATCATTTACATCTTTCCTATTACAACCTACTACAAGTAGGAAAAATAAGTCTTTTAAACATAACTCTCTCATTGTTTCAATATCGTTATCTTTTAAAACTTGCCTATAAAGACTTATTGATTGATGCCTGTTTATTCGTTCCATCTATATTTTTTAACCTTTCTGCTAAATCTTCATGCTTAACTGTCATAGTAGCTTCAACTTTTTCTTCTTTCCGTTCCCTATAATTATGCTTATTCTGCAATACCATTCCTTGTATGCTTGGTCTTAACTCTTTAGTATCTCTAACTAGTTTATTTTCAGTGATTTGTGAAATATAATCGAATAGCTGTAAAATACTTTTATTATTTTTATGTATATTATTTATCCACTCTCCCCTTAACTGTTTAGATACACTATGGGTTTCTAACATATACAACTCTACTTCACCCATTAAAACTAACCCTTTTTTCTTCTTTATCCAGTTATAAGTATCCTCAAATATAGACACAACCTCTTTCTCTGTCCATTTCTCTGCTGCTTTATTGTTCTTATACCAAATCTGAGCCATTATTCTTCCTCTTTCAACACTTTACTATAATAATAACAATTTAAACAAGCTAGATGACTTCCACTTATTACTACTTTATCAGTTTTATGACATATATTACAAGATATTTCACCTGTTTTAAGCTTTGTAAACCCTATTAACGCTACTCTTTCCATTGTGTTCATACTATTCCTTAAAGTATTAGGCGACTAGAACACTCTTTTGTATAAGTTTTATTCTGTTATTTTACCGTCTGTCGCCTAAAATAAAAAAAAGAAAACTAGATTACGTTAAGCAACCTAATTTTCTTTTAAAAGATATATCTTTTCATTCTTCTCCTCACGTCTTTCGACATTAGTTTATTATATCTTACATTATACACTATATAGTGCTAAAAGTCAAATATTTTTCTTGTTTAATCCTAGTGAACTAGCATTATTATATTTATTTCCGTCTCCTGACGTATCTTTATAATGTCCTGATACATATGTTCCATCACTTTTAAAATAACCTTTAACATACTTAATAGCAGCGTAGCTATTACTTGTTATCATTGTTATTACTATTACTAATATTATCTTTTTCATTGTTTTCCTTTCTTTTTTCCTTAAAGCAAGTTTCCATCTTTTTTCTTCTTCTTTCCTACTTACTTCAGTAGGTCTACGCTTAGATCCCTTGCTCATTGCTCATCCCTTCTAGGATCATGCATATCATCCCATTTACATAATCCGTATACTGCTAACGATATAATAACTATTGCTATCACTTGAATTAACATAATCAATATACACGCTACTATGAAATTTACTATTGTCATTTTTTTATCCTTTCTATTGTAACCCACATTTAGGGCAGAACTGTTCACCATGTTTTCTATATCTACACCATGGACATAACTGGCAACTTAATACCATGTGCCAAAACCAAAAGAAATAACATACTCTATACAATGTATACATTAACGCTATGTTTATTATTGCTGGATGTATGTTTATCACTTCTCCTCCTCTGTTAAATACTTGTTAAGAGCTGTTGCTAAAGACGGACACTTTTCTCCTTGCCCTTCTTTTACCCATCTTATAACATCAAGTCTATTTTTTTCTATAATCTCCTCCAAATTCTCAACACTTGCTTTCTCTTTGAGCCAGTTGTCCATTTTATCCCAACACATTCTATGTCCATGTACTACAAGACTTCCATAAAATAATTCATCTATATCTCGTTTAGGCTTATCCATTTAACACTCCTTTAGTTTTACTATTGCTTCTGCAAGTTTAGTTGCTTCCCCAATAGACCATTCACAATTACCACTATCTTCCATAGGTTCAGGCATAAGTTCTTTATCCAATATTATCCTTCTTATATTTTCTACGTTAAAAGCTTTCTTCAACCTCTCAATCTCCTCATCCTTTTTATTTAGCTTGTTTTCAAATATATCTATAAGTATTTCATTTGTATCATCTAAATGTGCTATCGTTTTATTCATTTCTGATATTGTTCTACTATTTTTTAAGATTATAGACTCATAGTAAGCTGTGCATTCGTCTATGGTATCATTAACTAATTTATCAGCAGGTGGATATCCAGTCTCTACCTTCTCAGGCTTCTTATTCTCCATAACTAACCTCCTCAAATTATGGTTTTATATTAAGAGATTTAAACCGACACTCAAAACATATATCATAACTTTTACCTAATTTATATTCACCCATTTGTTCTTGCAAATACAAGGAATCATCTTTATTATCACAACTTACTATAAACGAACACCCTATATAAGTTTTTCCATTATTATTTATCAAGTTCTTACCACAAACATTACACTTATTAATCAATTTCCACCTCCTCTATATATCAATTCTTTGTATCAATTCATTTATTGAACGACATAACTCTTTTAATTTATTAACATTATCTGATAACCTTATATGTAATTCTGATTTTGATGATGGATTATCAGCACACTTGTTTGCGTCTACTGGAAATTCTGGCAACAAGATAGGCTTAATTTTATCATGTAATTCTTTTAAACACGTTAATAATCTCTCATAGGTATATTCAAAGTCTTCTAGTCCATTAACAATAGACTCTCTTTTTGCTTCTTGTGATGCAATGGTCATATTATTCATTTTACTCTCCTTTGTTTAATATTCAACACTTTCAAACTCAGCGTGGCTTGTATGAACAGGCACTCTTGTCTTCATTATCTTATCAACTACCTCGTCTTTACTATCTCCACCTACACCTATACCACATACCTCACACTCAACTAACCATTGTGTGTCACAACCTAAGACGTGTATTGGTCCACCACAATGTAGACATTGACGATTTGTTATTCTGTACACTTCCATTTCTTTTCCCATATCCTTTTTCTCCTGTATTTTACCGTTATATTTGCCGTTTTCTCGTTCGTAAATCATATTACCTCTCTTTCTATTAAAAAAATCTTTTTACCGTATTCTGAAATATTTCAACTAACTGTTCCGACATACTAAATCTGTCTTTATTTATCATGATTGATTTTTCAATACTGCCATCTGCATGGCGTTCTGTTGCAGCCTTCCAATCACATAACATTTCTATCAAATCTATTAAACTCATGCCATTTACGCCATTAGTGTAACTTTCTGGATGATGCGTATTAAGAGCATAGTGATTATCAAGAGCAACTTTCATTTCTTTAAGAAAAAGCTTATACTCATAACTTCCATATGTAGAGCCTTTTAGTTTTGGAGTATAAACGTCAAATATTTCTTTTTCTGGTGAACGAAGTTTAGTAGCATCGTGATTTTGCATACGACTTAAAATTTCCATTACCATTTTACTCATTATTTTATTTACTGTTCTAATATGTTCCAATGTATCTTTCGTGCTATCGTATGTACTCATTATTTATCCTCGCTTTCTTTATTCGCTTGTTGGTTAGTCAAATATTATTTCACTTGCTTTTAGTCCATTTATTTTACGACTTTTATTATCTTTCCACATCTTTATAAAATATAGTTTTCCATCTAATTTCTTAGATAAACAATACCAAGTATCGTCTTTTGAAATATCGGCAGTTAGGTAGGACTTTGCAAAGAATAGCCTTATTCTCATCAATAATGTTTTTTTATAAGTTTTTATTGGTATGTCAAAAAGCTTCCCCATATTACTTATCCTCCTCTGTAGTGCTTACATTTGTTATTGTTACAGTTTTAATGTCTTCCCATAAATATAATTTTCCATCTAAAAAAACACCATCTTGTCTAACTTGAAAAGCGTCTGAATCATCTATCGGTATTTCTGCTGCTCCATCTACTGTATCTATATCTATTGCTAATTCTAAATTATACTTCCCCATATTACTTATCCTTTCTCTTTGTTGTGTATTACGTTAAATCCATTTTAATATAGTTTCTCCAGTATATCCTTTTTCCCAAACATACCAAGCATAAAACTGTGTAGTAGCTTTGTATTTATCAAAGTCTGCGTTCTTACTGCATTGTTGCCTTGAAGAATGGCAATATACATATTTAAGTGGATATTTACTAAATAACTCTTTTCCTTTTTGTCCTTCAAGAAATTGTATCTTTAGAAATAAAATCAAATGGCAAGAATCATCAAGTATTTCCATTCCCTTTTCAACAAACTTTTCAGCAAGTTTAAAAGGTGGGTTAGTTATTATATCAGAGTTTGTTTTACCTGTAGATTTCAAGAAGTCGTGTTTCTGACCATATCCCCTATCTATTAAATCAGTAGATTTTACTTCGTAACCTCTCTTGATAAGCTCTTTACTTAAATGACCTTGCCCACAACTGCATTCCCATACATATTTATTTAAACCTTTAAAACTATCTAAAAATAATTGCAATGCCTTTGGACTTGTAGCATAAAAATCATTTTCTTCTCTTTCTGCATTATGGTTTACACCTAACATTAAACCTGCTTTCATAATCCCCTCCATTGAGTTCCGTTCCATTGTTTATTGTATTTCTTGTGCATTACATATGCTAACCACAGTTCTTCCATAGATTGAAATTGCTCATAATATCTTTTTCTATCTAATAATTGGTTAAGTAAAATAGCTTCCTTTTCTGCGTGTTCAAAATCTGTATCTCTGCTATTTCTTGCTAATTGCATATTTATTTCTGGAGATATTTCATTGACAAACTTACCCATTATAATTGTTGGTATAAAATTCTCATCTACCATATTCTGAAGTTGTCGCTGTGAGGGTAAGAATATATCATAATCTGAAGCATAATCATTATGTGATGTCCATAAGATTTCGCCACGACCAGTATTGTCACCCATATATGCTATAAATTTATCGCCAATACTTCTTCCAGTTTTCTTCCACTCATCCTGTATCTCCGTAGCTCTTTCACACATTTTTATATAGTTATCTGTCATTGTTCAATCCATTCTGTTTTAGCACTATCTTGAGTGTTTACGTTAGAATATCTACCTAATTCTTGCTCTTGTATAAAATAAAAGTCTTGTAAGTCAGAATGATTACACATATACCCTAAAGCAGTTATGATATATGTATTAAGTGAAATACCCTCTTTTTTAGCATTTAACTTACAGTCTAAATGTAAACATTTAGGTATGCGTATCCTTAATTGTCCACTTGGCTTATCTGTCATATCTTATCCTTTCTATATTATCTGTCATTGGTTCTCCTTTGCATCAAAGTCTATACACCAACCATCAAACTTTCCGTCTTTCCATAAATAACTACATCTTTCAACCTTAACGCAGTCATAAATCCCATTTTTACCCCACTTAGTAATAGGAACGTCAACTTGTTTAGAAAACTCTTGTACTGTAGTTTTACTTGCCACTTCTCTTAACAAGCTAAATTCTCCTTCTTTTGCTTGTAATAATAAATGTTTTATATCCACACCTACCTCCTTTATTTATACTCTTTTATTCCCCCTTTATATATTTACAAATTGCTTCAGTTATTTCTTCAGAAATTATATCCATATCACTTTCGTTTACGATATAGTCATTGTATCTTATCATTGAAACCTTGATAATTTCTCGCATCTTCTCCTCATCAGCCAACCTGTCTATATTCTCAACTAACTCTTTTATCTCTCCATTCTTTTGACTATTCATATCTTCTAAAGTTTTTATATACGCATCTTTTTTATCCATCTCTTGCTTATGGTATGCGTCATAATCATTAACACATTGATTATAACCAACTTGTTCTGTTTTAGACCAACTTGTTTTTTTCTCCCAATTTATCTTTGCTTGTTTAGGTTTATCTATCGCCATATTAACCCCTTTCACATTCAAACAAATGTAAGATTATCTTACATCTCATAATCCTTTTGCTTATCTTTTTAACTACTTTCTTTTTCTTCTCTGCCTTTGCAAGATCTGAAATCATTCTAAGCCTTTGTATCTCTTTTATTGTTTCTACATAGTCCATTAGTTAAACTTTACCTTTCTCACAAAATAATAGTCTATACACTTATCTAGTTCTTCTTTTTTTATGCTTTTCTTTTTGTGGTTTGCTTCTATTCCTAAAAAAACATCTATTTCTATAATATAACAATACTTTGGCTGTCTTGGTTCATAGAACCAAACTACAACGTATCCTTTGCAATTATTAAAATAAAGGCAATCAAATGGCTTTTTAGCGGTAAATCTTGTTTTCATGCCACTATGTATTGGAGAATCTGAAATCTTGTGATATAATCCCTTCTGTGCTTGTTTTAAGCCTATTATCTGATGTTCTTTGACCTTGTTAAAAGAAAATCTATTGGTTTTTTCAATCTTTAACTCATATACTGCTGTTTCAGGTAGGTTTCCTTCTTGTAAATACTTCCCAAACATTACTTGCATATCTTTTTCTTTCAATCTACACCTCCCAGCTCTTGAGTGTTTCTTTGTCTATCTTTAAACTCTTTAATACTTTTCCGTTTAAGTGGCACTCTCTACATAAGATTGCTAAATTTTCCAACCCTTGCAAGTTTCTTCCATACTTATTTTGGTTCATCTTACTATTGCTTAACCTGTGGTGGCAGTCCAGTATATCGTTCTTCCCACATACCTCACACACCCACCCTGCTCTCTCTAACGCTTCTAGCTTTGTATCATCACTAAAGTTTGGCTTCATCTATACCCCTTTCACTAGGTCTATTTATTATATTCTTTGCACATCTTCTTTAGTATTGGTTTCCATAATTTCCACCACTCTAGAGCTTTCTTTCCGTCCATTACTATTATTTCTTTATCTGTAAACTTCCACCATTCACTTTGCTTGTGTTCTTCACATCCTATCTTTATATAACTTCCGATTATCATAACGTAATATCCTATGTTGCTTATTTGTATAGGAGCTTTTTTTAGTTCTTCATCTTTATATTTTGCCACTCTCAAGTCTGCCCCTTCCAAGTTTGCCCTTCTCAAGTCTGCCCCTCTCAAGTCTGCCCCTTCCAAGTTTGCCCTTCTCAAGTTTGCACATCTATTCTTTTCAAGACATTCTTTAATGCTTTCATACTTTCCACAAACCAAAACTTTTCCGCTCCATCTGCTTTTTATTTCTATTTGTTCCATACTATACCCCTTTCACTAGATTTTTTATCTTGCTTTCCCTATAAATTTTTTATATGAAAGTTTCTTTTCTTCTCTTGCATACCTTTCACCTTTTTTAGTATTTATTACATAGTTCTCTCTGCAATTAGGACAGTAACAGCTTACTAAATACTTAACTACCGATACCTTTTCTATTAACTCGTTTTGGCACTTATAACACTTCATGAGGAATCTCGCTATCTGATGATACTTGTTTGATCATCTTTCTTAGTTCTCCACCTTTATATATAGTATCTTTGTCTTTATCTTTTACTTTATCTTTATCTTTATCTTTAACCTTTTCAATACCCTTTGCTAACCCTTTGCTAACCCTTTCAATAAGGTTATACTTTGTTAATAACTCTATTACTGGTTTATGAGGCTTACAGTTTATATTAAGAGTTCCATATTGAAAAACTATAAAATCTTGTATAAACCATTTTTTGCCATTATCAATAATAACTATCTTATCTTTAAGAGATTCTGTTATATATTCAATATTAAGTTCTTCTCCTATACAGAAAGAAGCTAGTTCAAAGTCTACTTCCCATATTCCAGAATGGTTGCAGTTGTCTAATAGATAAAACCAAAAACATTTACACTTTAAACATTTTTTTCTAAAACTAGGTTTTTTCCATTTTTCGGTGTCGGTAAATCTTTTTGCCATTGTAACCCCACAAAAAGCCCTGAAAGGGTATAAGCTTTCGCCTATACCCAACTAAGTGGTTATGGATTTCAGAGCATATAGATGTGCTGAAGCACAAGCCTCGTCGAGAACGACGTGAGTTGATACACACCTATAATCTTTTAAATTTTGTATTGGTTTTTTCTTGTGCTTCATATTTAACATATTACACTACTTTCGGTTAAAAGTCAAATCTTTTCTGCTATTTTTTTAAGATATTTCGTTTGCTCACGAAGATGTGAATGCACTATAACCATCCAAAACAACATACAAAACGATACTATTAGTATCATATTATTCTCCTTTCTGCAAAAATTCAAACCATTTAAGAAAAGCTTCGTAGATCTCGCTATCTATGGTTGTCAGTTTGCCATTTATGTAAAATCTTCCATCTTTTGTAGCCCTTATAAGTTCTTCGCCATTTATACCAAAAACAGCTGCTTCATCTTCCATAGTGATGTTTGTATAGTTATTTGTTTCTTCTCCTGAATATATTACTATGGAATTGCAATTTACTTCATCAAATGTGAGAACAAGATTATTTTCTAGTAAAAACTCATCCTCTGCAAACGCTACACTACACACTAAAAGTAATAATATTAAAAGTTTTTTCATATCTTCCCCTTTATAGTAGTCCAATAACCCTCTTTAGGAAGCCTCTTGAACCTTGTTAATAACTCTTCTGTTGTAACCCTACGAAGATCTCCATCTACTGCTAACTGTCGTGCTGCCCTTTCAGCCCTATTATAGTAATTCGATCTGCCCCACGCTATAACCCTTGATGTTGGTATCATCTTAAACTTACGGATAAATCTCAATAACCTGTCCTGTTTACTCTCTTTCACTGTTACCTCCTTTGTTAATCTAAACTATAAGTATCTTTATATTCAACCCAGAACGCACTTGTATCTATCTCATATTTCTCTTGCACAAAGGCATCTACCTTGTCCATATACTCGCCAAATTCAACCTTTGACATCATAGTAGTGCTTGCCTCGTTTAGAGCCTTAAACTGCCCTTTAACCATAATTTTCTCTGATAAAAAGTATTTCTTCATGTTATCATGGAAAGCTTGAGGAGAGTACCAACCTTGCTCTTTTAGCCCACCATCTTCAATGATAAAAGTAAGATACAACCAGTACAAGCTATTTTGTGCTAGACTCCTAGTGCTTCCCCATTTAACATCTACATAATCCCCTACTTTTGGTAGCTTTCCATTTAGTTGGATTTTCGCTAACATTTGACCATCAGCAGTTATCTTTGTATCTAAAACCTTGGCTTTGACTCTCATTTTATCCTTTCAATATCTGTCTTGTGACAAGTTTAACGCCTTTTATTCTATTAAAATCATCTTTCATTACTTTGGCAAGATTGTTTAACTTAACCATGTCAGGTATCATATACTCTCTTGGGATCTCGTTTATATCAACCACTTCGGCAGAATATAAAGTTGTAATACCTTTTATCTTAACTGTTTCAGTTACGGTGCTTTCAATAGCTTCTTTCCTTATGTCTAACGCTATGCTTTCAGCTATATCAGCAGGATCAGCTTCTTTCTGCTTTGCTTCAAGTTCAGCTAGTTCCTTGGCTTTCTGATCTTCAATAGCCTTCTGTTTCCTTGCCTGTTCCTGTGCATATTCTGTTATAACCACTGATATTGACATTATTGCCTCATCAACCTTTGCAAGCATTGGCTTAAATAAGTCCTGAACCTCTTGCTTTGCCTTGTTCATTGGGTCAACTATAGACTTTCTCTTGTTATCTATATCCTTTTTTAACCCTTTAAGATCGGTTACTTTTCTCCTTGCAACGCATAACTGATCTTCTGTTTCAATCCTGTCTATTACTCTTGGTAAACTTGTTGATATTTGAATATCAAAACTCGTGATTTCTGATTCGTTATACAGTTTCATTTTTAACCCTTTCTGTTAGTTTTTCTCGTAACATATCTAATACATTTATATCCAATTTTTCTTTTACTAGCTTATATGGAGTTTCGCCTATATGTATTCTCCATATCTCATCAGGCTCAAAATCGCAAAGTAAAGAGTACACTCTCATAGCCCACATATTACCTGTAGTGCCAGACTTCCAATCACCTACTATTACGATCTTCTCTTTTGGTATTTCTGCTATAAAGTCTGGTCTGCCTGCAATTCTCCAGTTTATAGCATACAAAGGACTCTCAACTGCAAGGAATTTAGGCTCATATTCTTGCAGAAAGGCTTGTATTTGGCGATAATATGGTATTAGCCTATCATCTATGCTAGATTCATCTAAAAGCCCCTTACAAGCCAATTCTGCGATTTCATGGATTATTGTTCCCTTATCAGCACATTCTTGGATATATGGAGTTCTTGGCACTGGTTTTGTCAATCCCATTTCTTCCAATGCCCTGCTTACAGAAGTCATCTCTATACCATCAACAACGTACTGATGTTTTTCTTTGTTGAATTGCATCATTTTTTTAACCCATCATATAAAGTAGTCAACTGTATTTTATTGAGATTATTAAACGATGTTTTAAACCATTTTTGACAATTAGCTTCTAGTCCTGCATTGGTTAAACCCTTATCATTGGCTTTTTCTTCTATGGCTATTCTCAAATCGGCTTCTTCATTGTCTACAATATGTAATGTTTTTTTAGCCATATTAACTACTTTTTCAACTGGCTTTTTAAAAGGCTTTTCTTGCGTATTATCCATAGTATCTGCGTCTTTCGTGTCATCTATACAAAATAATCCATTTAAAGCGTATTTTCTAGCATAAGAACTTGAAGCCCCTGTGATTTGTGCCTGATCCATCATTGGCTTACCATCTTTATTATACTTATCAAAAGTTTCTCTTGCATACGCATCAACTTTTAAAAGATCTGTTCCATCACTTATCTTTGCAGTCGCTTTCACATAAAATCTGTCACCTATCATAACTATCTCGTCACTCAATGTCAGTATCAAATCATACTTTCCCAACAAAGGTTTTACTGCTTCAAGTATCTCTTCGCATGACCTATACTTGTAATGTCCGTAACTATTAGTTTGATTTTTAGGGCAAACTAATTCCTGTTGCACCTTGCCTAGTTTTGTGCTAATTTCTTTCATTTTTGTCACCTCTTTCTTGTTACTTTTTTATCCTTAAAAAACACTCTTTTGCACCTTTATCTGATTGCTTACATCTTATTATTATTTTCTTATTATTTCCTTTTTTATACTCTGGATTTTTCCTATAAAATCCTTTACAGTCATTACAGTCAATGACAGATCCTGCTGGGCAAGGATTGCTAACATATATTCCCAACTTCTTTTGAGAAACTATTTGTTGATGGTTTAACTCATTTTCTCTTTTAACGAATTTTATATGATTTTTCTCGTCCTTGTTTCTATGGGCTATTACCATTTGTTCAAAGTTTTCATTGTATTCTTTTTTAATACGTCTATGGTTAGCTTCTTCTTTTTGTCTTTCTTTTTTAGTTAATAGTCCGTAAGCCATTTTATCCCCTTTCTTTATTTTTATAAACAGACCCCAATTCACGATCTAAATGATAATGTTGGAATTCTAACACTCTTTCCTTTTTAAGTACCTTGTATATCTCTTCACTTATCATTCCCTTATCAATACAAGCATATACTGTTCTTTCAACTCTTTCTTTTCCTAACCATACCCAATGAACCATGTCAACTAACAAGTAAATAGAAAATATACTGACGATTACTACTATTATAAAAGCAACTAATTCTTTTACTCTAGACATTAAACTTTCCTTTCTTTTCTCTATACATTACGTCTGCAACGTAAAGCCTTATTCCTTTTTCAATAGCCTTTGTCTTGTTATACTCTTCTTCGATTTCCATTGCCCTTTCAAGTTTAGCGTTAAGACTTGGAAACATTCTTAACGGAAACCGAAACGCTTTTTTTTCCTTTTTCATATCTTTTTTTCTCCTTCCTTTACATATTCCATGTTTATAAAATCTTTTATATTCTTACTCATAACTTTTTCAGTTAGTAATCGTACTTCTTTTACTAAATCATAATCTTTCTGGAACTCAAAAACCTTTTTCATGTTATCTAATACAGAAATCAACTTAATCCTTGTGTTTATCTTTGTAGTTAGTTTCATGCTTCCACCTCATCATCATAAAATTCAACACCACAATCAATGCAAACCCAATCTTTTTCTATGGCGTCTGCTTTACTCATGCTATGGTTTCTTTTGCAAATAGGACAAACTGGAGTGTCCATTTTTCCTTCAACCTCGTCGAAAAGCTCAATGTCTCTTACCATGTAATTATCTATTTTCAAAACGCACCTCCTTTGTATATTGAAAGTATATCATATTGCAATACGTTTGTCAAGTCTTTAAACAAAAAAATACCATCTTTTTTACGGATGGTATCTTTCCCCATATACTACTCATATACGGTGGTGACAATTACTTGTTTGTTTTTTTACTTATAGCTTTTACATCTGATTGTAAAACTTCAATAGCAGACTTGAGTCTTTCTATATCATATTTTCTTGCTATATCTCCATTGACATAGGCATTTGAAATATACAATATATTGCTTAGTCTATATATTAAATATACAAGTGCTGTCATTGCAATAAATCCTATAGAACCTATTGCTAACCCTTTAATAAATGGTGTCATCATAATTTCTCCTTCCCTTTATTTGTCTATGTTTTTTTCTCTTCTTTTTATTTTCTTCTCAAAGGATGTCCTTGTTATATCGCCCAACAAAAACCTATATATAAGGCTAAATAATCTTTTAAGCCTTCTCTTATAGTTGGGCATAATGCACCTCTAATCATATTTATTGAAGTTTTCTCTAAGTCGCCAATACTCCTCGTTCTCTTTTCTTGGAAAAAATAATTTGTCTATTCCCTCAAACGAGTTATCTCTAAAAATAGAGTCATCTTTTTTCCCTATAAAAATCTGCTCTGCAATATCAATAGCTTTGCACTTGTTTTTATAGCCCTTAACAAAAGCTCGCAAGATTTTCTTTTCAGGATCCGTGAGATTATTGCCTAACTTTAAAACCTCTGTTGCTAATTCAATCCCCTCTTTAATCATTTTTTACCTTTAGAACAGTATCTACTAACAAATTAAGCAGTTCTTTTGCCTCATCACCTGTTAGGTCTTTGATTTCGTCTTTAATAGCTCCTGCCCCTACAAATCCTTCTTTAATTACAGAGAAATTCTTTGCAACATCTGTTCCTATTGATATAACATCTTTACCTTGAAAGCCATCTTTCAAAGCGTCAACTACTGACTCTGCGATAACCCCTACTCCGATTATCAGTTCTTTTGTTTCTTTTACTTCCATAAATCCTCCTAAATTAAGACTTGGCACGAGAATATACCCCACACGAGCAATTCCGACCAATCAGCTTTATTTATAAATGTTCCTATAACTGGTATAAGAACTATGCTTGTTATATAGTAAATAAGCCATCTGGATAGGCTACCTTGCGAGATAAACAGAATAGAGGGTAAACACCAAAGCATCGCACAAAATAGCCTTGTGAGCCATTCTACAGGCTTATATGAGCCATCAGAGCCTTTTCCTTTAAATATAAATACCGATAATTTGTGTAATGAAGCATTTAAGCCATAACTAAAGCCTTGTATCATCCCCCATTGCCAAACTACATAATAAGAGATTATAAATATATCATACCAGTTTTTAATTGGAATTTGTACGAAAGCCATTTGGATAGGATTAAATAAAGACCTGAAACATTGCTTGTCTATGCCATCATTTTCTGTTCCTGCTAATCTTCCCCATGCTGAACCTAATAAAATTGATAGTATTTCCATATTACACCCCTGAAAGTTTTGCTAAATTTACATCTAATAACTTCAAATCCATTTTGTTATTCACTTCTACAACGTCATTTGAAACGTCTATTTTACACTGTTGGTTACCTGAATACTGTACTCTATTTATTCTACCTACTTCATCTCTATATATTTCAGTATATGAAGCACAGCCGGAAAGAAACAGACATAATATAATACTAATTATCCTTGTAACCATTTATTCTTCCTAATGTTAAAGCAATTTCCTTATGTTCTTCTCTTTGATATTTGTGTGCATCATTAACAGTTTGGAAAAAGGCTTGATTAGTTAAAATATTAGTCTTAATTTGTGATTGGATGCCTTTCATTTCTTCATTAAACCCTTGCTGTATTTCTGCCCACGTTTCTCGTTCTTGTTGCATGCTTTTAAGTTGTTCTCCAGATATATTTAAAACCCATTTTAATAAAAAGAAAAAAGCTATAAATATACATAATGACAATAAATTGCCCAATCCCATTTCCGCTAAATATCCCCCCAATATCCCTACATCCATAATTATCCCCTTTCAAGTTCCTGTGCTTCTTTCTTTGCAATATAAGCGTCTTTACGAGCCTTTGTATGCACTCCTTGAGCGATATCTTGCACTAAAACATCCTCTTTACTAGTATCCTCATTAGGCGCTATTACTTTTCTATGGTTAGCCCTTGACAATTCAACCCCATCTTCCATTATTTTAGTTATAGTTAAAACATTTAATTGTCCGTCTGCCAACACTGTCACTTGAGTTTCTATTTCTTTTTCAAGCGTAGCGTAAGCTAAACTACACGTTAAAACTAATAATAAACATATGAATATTCTTTTTACATTTTCTAACATTTGTTTCTCCTTTTTTATTATATATTATATGTAATAGACCATTCACAAAGATGACCAGCAGTTATATTTATATCACCACTTAAATATAAAGTGCTACCATAAACAGTACACATTGCAAGTTGACCAGCAATTAAATTAGCACCATTGCCAGCTATCCCAGTTCCATTTGGCGATGCAGAAGCAAATGGAAGACCAGAAAAGGATACATATCCTGTTGAACCGTTACCAAGTGTACCTCCTATTGGAGTAATTGCTCCAATAACCGTAACTTTTCTTCCTATCTTAGTATAACTTCCTACTGCGTTAGAATACCCAGTTGCTGTACCTGAATTATTTTTTACAGTAGGTGTCCAAGTACCCTCTTCATAATCATCAAGTGTATTAGCATCTGCACTAGGATTAGCTGTTGCAGGGAATTTAATTTGACCACCACCAACTTCTATATCAGCACCGCTACCATCGTTTTGTGTTTCTATTAAAGGTTCAGAAGCACTAGCATTATCTTGATGTACTTTTATTAAAGCCGAATCAGAATTAACATTTACTGCATTAGAGTAAACCAATAAAGCGTGTTTCGAAGCTCCTAATACTCCTACTTGTTCAACATATGAACCAAGACCTGACCCATCATTTTGTATTTTGAAACAACCAGATGTTGAAGAACTATTATCTTGCCTTACATATGATAAGAAGCTCAGAGGATTTGTTTGTACTGCATTTGAATATACCTTTAAACCATAATAATAATTATCAAGAACTCCACTTTGTTGTATATTTAATCCAGTAACTGTAGTTCCAGCATTTCCTAATACTTCGGTTGAACCTGTAATAGTAGTAAAAGCTCCTGCTGCTGGGGTTGTTCCACCTACAATACCATCAAATGTACCTGCGTTTATATCTGCTGTTGTTGCAACTAAACTAGCAATAGTGCCTAATGATGTCAATGAAGATGCTGTCACAGTAGATTTTATTGTATCGCCAGTTAATGTTCCCGCTGCTGCTGTAACTGTTATTGGCGCTGAGCCATCAAAGTCAACTCCATTTATTGCTCTTGCTGTAGCTAAAATTGTAGCTGTACCCGCATTTCCTGTTACACTACCAGCTATCGCATTAGTGACTTCTAAGTCTGTAAACCAACCTTTACTTATTCTTGTACCAGTTAATCCTATAGAATCTCCAGCAGTATTAGGTATTAACCCAATTCCTGACCTATCCCAAAAATCTTCACCTGATATAGCACTATCAACATAAGCTTTTATACTTTGTTGTGTTGCTAGATGTGTAGCTGAATCAGAACCCATAGCGTCTTCATCTTTTATACCTGTAACTACTACTCCATCATCACCAGTACCTGTTACAGCAAGTGATGTTCCAGCTTCTACAACTGTTCCTGTAATAGCTGCTGGTGTTGTATTCCCTACTATTCCATTAAACGAAGTACCTGTAATTGCCCCTGCTCCTAATGCTCCTGTTGTTGTTATATCATCACCTGAATTAGATGGGCTTAAAACTGTTCCTATTCTATTCCAATATCCTAATACTCCACTTGTAGGAGGTGTTGAAGTAATAACACTAGAAGCATTAGTATATATACCCGAGCTGGCTGTTAAGTCTTCTATTGTTAAAGTATCACTAAGCGTTAAACCTTCATTAATTTTCCATTTGGTTCCTGTGCTACCACTAAATGTTACAAGTCTAGTAGTTGTATTATAAGTTAATCCTGCATTAGATAACATACCTGAACCAGCAGAAAAGTTAAAAGATGGATTAGCTCCATCTTTCCCGAAAATATAAAGACTGCCTCTAAAACCAAATATATCAGTCCATTCAGTTGTTATATCTAAAATAGGGACATTATTTCCAAACAAAAAATCTAATTGACTTACATAAAAATTAACTGTCGAAGATCCAAATTGTGAACCCATCCCCGCTGTTAATACCCCTACATTATCAAGATTATATCCACCCCAATCTATGTCTGCTGTTGGGGAGTTAGTGCCATCAAGACGTAGATAGTCGTCATTGAAAACTGTTTCTACATCATCTATTGTATCAAGTGCATCCTGTACTGTTTCGTCACTTGATGATAATATTCCATCAAAATCATCTGTATCATTATATATTTCTGACGATACATCTAATACTGGTTCTGATGCTCCAAAAACTGGAGTGCATAATAACATTAAAATTAGTAATATTTTCTTCATAATTCCTTTACTCAAACATATTCTTGCGTTTGACAAAATTTATCTTGTTTGAACTAAACTGGTTAGCTCGTTTACTAAACTGTATTTTGTTTGTATGATATTTACTCTCTTTTGGAGATATACCTTGTCCAAAAATCTTCATTGCTCCTTTAGAATATCTATCTACTGTATGTGCTGGTACTCCTGTAGTTAGCTCAAGACCTGTTTCAAGTGAATATAATAAATCTTTAGCTGTAACGTCTTTCTTTTGTAGTTTTCTTATAGATGTTTCTAAATCATCTAACATAGGCATATTTATAACTTTCCATACCTTTTTACCCATAGCTTTTCTTACGCTTGCATTTATTATATCATTAAAAAACGGTACTGCTGTAAACGGAGCAACTGCTAATTGTTCTATAATATCTCTAAATATATTGTCAGCAACTTCCTCACCTTTTTTATCTTTGAACTTTCCTAATAATAGTCCACCTACTAAAGTTCCTACCAAAGCATATAAAGCTGGTTGTATAACAGAATAGATCAACAATGTTTTAGCTGTTTGTCCTGCTGTTTCATCTCCATTCAAATAACTTATAACTGCATTAACATTCTTTCTTAAATATTGATTAGGAGTGTTTTTAAAAGCATAGAATAATCTACCAAATATGTTTCTACTGTTTTGAAACTCACTTTTACTGGCAAGATTAGAACTTTGCTGCGCTCTTAAAGTTTCTTTATGGAACAGCTCTGCTGCTTGTTTTTCTGTCATACCTAATCCACCTTGTGCTTTTGGTTTCATAGCATACTTAACTAATGGATAACCACCATATATAATTGCTCCTATATCACCTGTCCGTGGCAATACAGTTAAAAAATTACTCCAACTTTCCATATTTTTCCCAGCATTTTCAGCTTCCCTTACAGCTCGTTCAACTGCTTCTGAATAACCTTTCTTAAACCTTGCTTCAAGAAAAGGTGCTATCTTATTCATATATTTAGCTGTTTCTCGTGGTTTTGATATACCTTCAAAAAATCCTGTTGTCCACTCTTTTAATGGCATACGTTCAGAATAGTTTCCTGTTGATATTAACTGCTTTAAAAATACTGATGGGCTTGCTACTTTTGCCCTAATCCAGTTGTTTAAAGCTTTTCCTAAAACATTCTCAAAATAACTTATTTCTTCCCAATTCCTTGATAAAGATAAATTATCAACTTGTTTATTTAAATGTCTAAATATATCTTCTCCAAACTTCGTTTCAATAGCATTTTTTACTTTACGATCATTTATTATTCGTTTTAAATTCTCATATTTATCGCTTATCTGTAAAACGTGTTCAGCTTGATTGATATATTTCTGATACTTAACCCAAGCATTTTTAGGTGTTGGTAAAGCTATTGCTGCTCTTGTTTTCATTGCACTAGGCACTTCACTAGGTTTTGCAAAGCTATCAAAGTCTTGTGGTTGAGTTTCACTTGTTCTCATCCAATAATTGTCTACTCTCCCCAACTCATATCCTCTTAGATCTATAGCTTTATCATTTAACGCATCCCAATACTCTTGAACTTGTCTTTGTAATATATCAGCAAATACCCTATCTTGATTAGTTAAGTTCTGTAATAAAGAGTTTATCTGACCTTCTCCATATCCTCTATAATAAAGGTTTTTAGTGCTTTCATTCTTTATGGAGTTATATATGTCAATAAGATCAAACCTGTTTATTGTTTTCTCTAACCCATCTATAGTATCAACTATCTTAAACTGTTCTTTACTCATAGTCTCAAATTTGCCATTAAGTTCTCGTTTATTCTTTAACCCATAAGATTTTATACCTTTTTCAATAGAATCTTTATACTTAAAATATATTGACGTTCTTTTTCCATCTTCTGCAACTTCAAGATTATACTTTTCTGCTATATCTTTACCAGCAATAGAATTTAGTACAGAATACATATCTCCTATACCTTTTCTATAAGCATTAGCTATTATGTTCCATATATTGCCTTTATTACCCTTAATAACTTTTACTTTATTAACAAATTCAACAACATCTTTTTGCCTGTTAAAAACCTTTTCAAAATCTTCTTCTGTTTTAGTTTGTAACCCTATGCTTTTAGCTTGTTTAATATCATCTAATAACCTTGCATACATCTCTGTTGAAGTCTTTAGTTTCCCATCAGCTTTAACAGATAACATTCTAGCTCTGATTTTATCTGTTTCACTCTGTATATTAGGTATCAATTTAGCAAGCTCTTCTGTTGCCTTTTCCTGTGTCATTTTAGAATAATCACGCAAATCTTTGAACAACATATTGTTTTCATAGTCATATCTTCCAACTGGATAACTTGTCTTTACTACTGGTGCAGATGTTTTTAACTGTTTCTTTATATTATCTAAAACTGTATCTTTGATCCTTCTTGCTTTAGACTTCTCTTTAACTTCTGCTACTTTTTTTGTCATTGTAGACTTGAAAACTTTCTTTTTCTTTGGTTTCTTATCCTTTTCTTTAATTTGCTTTTCTATATTAGCTTCTTGCCCTGCTACAGTTAAAGCATTATCTTTTGCTTGTTCTATAGCATAATCTACTGGATTCATATTCTCAGGCACTTGTAATTGCCCTGTACTTTGTAGTTCTTGCACCCATTTATCTATACTCATTGTACCTGTAGGTCTTATACCATCTCCAGCTAACTCTTTTTTATTGTAGTCTTTTATGCTTTTAGGATCTACTTCTGCGTTCATTTGTGCTTTTAGAGTTTTATGTGCTACTGGTTTCTTCGCTTTCCCTTCTATATTTTCATCTAGTTTAAAATAATAATCATCTCCGTCTTTTCTTGTTTTAATAATATTTACTTTATCTTTTCTTATTCTTTCAAACATTTTTGTAGCATTATCGCTACGCCCATCAATATTATCATAAGTAGAAAATTTAATACTCTTTATTCCTTTTATACCTTTTTTTGACAGTTCATTTAATGCGTTCATCAATAAGTTTTGACCAAAACCTTTTCCCCTATATTTTTCTTCTACTCTAATTCCTTTTAGTTCTACAAATCCATTTTTATCAGGTAAAGATTCTACCTCAACATTACCAATATGTCCTTTTGGTATTTTACCTCCTGAAATTAGAGTATTTCCCATATCTATTGATATTGTATTTCCTCTTTCCTTTACTGTAATTTTTTCTGCTAGTTTAGATAGATTCTCTTCCACCTTCGCTTTCCCTTCCTGTGCTTTGTTCCAGATGTCGGTGAGTTGTTGCTTGGTTTTTGAAGATTGATATTGAAATGCACCCCACTTATTAAGTGAAGGTAATTCCTTAAATCCTTCTAAGGTTTTTGGATAAAACAAGTCCTTTGCTCTTACTGTATGAGAGTAGACTTTCCCCCCATTCTGACGCTTTATGTCATTAGCATAGTCTTTATCTATTGTCACCCAATCTCCGTAGTTAAGCTCATTTTTTGGAGAAGCCCTATAAATTTTAATATCTGCATCTGGATTAGATATTATCTTTTTTAATTTGTTTACATCTTTTGATTTTAAGGCTGGATACCCATATTGATTTTTAAATTCATCTATAAAACTATTTAAAGTATTTTCATTTATTTCAGTAATTGATGATGACGCCTTTGTATCTACTTGGTGTGTTGACCTATAATCTTTCTTAATTTGACTTTCCACAAACTCCTCAGCACTCTTGTACTTGAGGGCTTCTTGCAGTAACTCTTTACCAACTATACCAGCAACTTTTCCAATATCTTTACCTGTTGGTTTTGGTATATTCTTAAATGCGTCTCCAAGCTCTCCGCCTGAAGGCACTAAAGCTTTGCCACTTTTACCCAATACCATATTTATACGTTCTTTTGGATTCAAGTTTTTAATAAAATCAATAGCATCGTCTCCCCATTTCTTAACAATTTCGTTTACACTAGGCATTGTTCCTGTTTGTTTTAACGATACTTCTTGCATCCTTCTAACTGCTTCTGCTCCGTCAGGCGTTAGCTTGCCATTTCTTATAATAAGATTAGTAAGTCTATTTCTTAAGATGTTTGTAGGAGCTAACTTCTTAACTAATCTAACTCCAGCAGGGGCTAACCATAAAGGATCAGAGAACGCATCTAACAATAACGCAGTAAACTCGCCTGTATAAGAAGGGTTATTATCTAAATCCCATCCTCTATCAATTAACAGTTGTCTACCTGTTATAGGTTCTTTATTCTGTCTAATATAGTCTATCCCATAACCTAAAGCGTTAACGATACCTTTTTCAGGTTCTTTTGCAAATTTGAAAAGACTTTGTTGTGGAGCGTCAACAACTTTTTGCGTAGTTGATACTAAATTCTTTTCCTGTTGAGTTATTGGTATAGGAAAATTCGTTGCACCTCTTACAGCTTTTAACCCTGACTCAATAGCTTGCCTTAACGGATCAGGCTTAGATTGCTCAGGTATTTGTGGTTTAAAGTCTGATAACAAGTTAAGTGACTGTTCAGGAGCTTGTACTTGTTGCATAGGTTGTTGTGCTTGACTATCAAGGAAATTTGTTAGTTTAGGCATATACTCTGCACCTTGATTCCACTTATATATAGACTTACCTAAATCTCCTCCACCTAACTTAGCATTACGTTCCATTAACTGCATAGCATACTTCTTGTTTATTATAGGATTGTCAAGATCTTCTGGATTGCCTGTAAAATCTGTATACCTATACACAGTTTCAGGTATAAGCTGATACTCTCCCCTTGAAGTTGAGAACAGTTTCGTAGCTTCGTCAAATCCTCGCTCCTTAATAACTCTACGTTCTGCTGGTGTTGGAATCCATTTTTTAGTTTTATAACTTTCAAGCATTTTCTTATGGTACTCAGGCTCATATTGTAGCTTTATATTAGTTCCACCACTACTTTCCATGAAACTTAACCCTTTCATAACCTTGTCCATACTATAATGTTTATCGCCACTCTTAAACATAGGTTGTTCAGTATCAAAGCCTTCTAATAAATCTATTTTAGGCTTGTTATTATTAAAATCTGACATTAGATTATTTTTTGGTATTTCGGATATATCTAAACTCTTTTTATTATTTTGTGTTGCATCTACACTAAAAGTTTCAGGTTGTATATCTTTACTTAATGTCTGTTTTGGCGTTAAGTCTTGTGGTTTTCTACCTGTAAAACCTTCGAGCAAATCTTTAAAGCCTTCTAAAAGTTTTAATCCCATTATTTTACCTTTGGTTTATATAACATATTTGCTTGAATATATTGTAGTAAAGCATCAACATCTACACCTTTATTTGCATAATAATCTCTATTTTGTATTATATTTACTACATCTTCTTTGGTTGCTATTTTGCTTGCAACGTGTTGTGTTTCTGCGTTCCACGCAGGAACATCTGCCATTTTCTCTTGTTTACCAAATCCTGTATTTAGAAATCCTCCTGTATATTGTCCTGTTCCTTTTTGTAAACGTGGAACTTTTTGAGGTGCTAAATCTCCTGCTAACATAGTACCTTTTTTTTGTGTCTTTGTAGACATCTTAGTCAAGTTATCTACATACATTTTAACTTGCTCTTCCATGCCCATAAACCCACCATATTTTGTGCCTACTGCCATTATTGCTTGTAACTGTTTCTCAGGATCAGGTTCTTGTAACGCTTGACCTAATTCTTGCTTGAATGCTTGCTGTTGATTTCCTTGCTGTGCTAAAGCTGCAACTCCTAACCCCTTATTAGCCATATTTCCCATTACATTACTTGCTCTTCCCATACCACTTCTATTAACTAATAAATTATGTCCTCCAACATTAGCTGTTTCTACTTGTCGTGGTTGATTGTTTTGTAATAGACTTAATAAAGCAGGTAAAATCGAATTATTACCTTTATTTTCTTTATTTTGCATACTTTCTATATCTGGAAATAAATTTAATAAATTATCCATACTTCTCCTTTAAAATTTTACCAAAGAACCTGCACCACCACCTACCATATTACCTAACAAAGCTCCAACTAAAGGAGACATTCCTCCTGTAGGTGCTGCTAGTGCTAATCCTGCTAAAGTACCATATAACCCACCTGCTCCACTTAAATCTCCCCCTGCTTCAACTGTGGACTTATAAGGCAGTATATTTTGGTACATCTGTTGTGCTAATTGGTTTTGGTTAGTATTATAACCTGTAGCCAAATTAAGCAAATTTTGTCCTGTAGTAGTCTCTCCACTAAGGTAATTCTGTAACGCTGTTAAATTGTTTAAGTTTAACCCTTGCTGATTAGCTTGATACTGTTGACCTCCTAATACCGATTGTGTTGCTGCTTTTGTTATCAAGTCAGTTAAAGCGTCTTTATAAACTGTTGAACCACCTAATCCTCTTCCTATCAAAGCATTCTCAAGTTTTGGTTGTGATGTTCTTAACAATTCTCCAAACATTGTATTTTGATAGTTTTTAGAAGCTTCTGTGTCATGTACTCCTAGAGAACTTATTAAGTCCTGCCTTATTTTCTTTGCCTGATTCAAAGTGTTTTGATCTACCCCACTTACGGAATAGTTCCAATCATCTCCAGTTTTAGACGCTGTATTTCCAAACAGACTAAAACTTGTAGGAGTAGGAGCTTTATATTCAGGGATTTTTACTTCATCTCCACCTTTAGCCATCTTTTCCTTCTTTCGTTATACTCTCTGCCATATCCAAAGATTTTACCTTTGAAAATATAGCTATGTTTTTGTACTTGTCATCAATCATAAATGCGTGTCTTAAAACTCCTTCTTTAACAAATCCAGCTTTTTTAGCTAGTTTTAAAGACAACGTATTATCTGTGAAAACTTTATACTCTAATCTTTCAAATCCTTCTGTATCAAAACAGAACTTTGACATTGTAACAAGCGTATCTTCACTAAAAGAATATTTACCTTGTTTAAGTATCTTTCCTAACCCTTTCAATGCTGATTTATCTATTATTCCTATCACTTCTGCTGACATTTCACTTACATTAGTGAGATATATGTATCCTATCTTCTTGCTTGCTTTACCCTCTTTAGTATAACAAGACCATATCTTTATCTGACCAGTTATTATTAGTGTCGTTATATACGTTTCTCCTTCTTCTTGAGACATTTTCTTTAAACAAAACTTTCCCATCATACCTTGCTTATCCTCTCTATGCAACTGTACGAAATGTTTTAACTCTTCTGCTACGAAAGGAAATAATATAACTTTCTTGCCAATAATACTGCTCATTTTGTCACCCCTTTTTTAATGCTATTATTATATTACGATTTTATATTACCTTTATCATCTAATTTACCTTTAGCTTTTAGGCTATCAATAGCAAGTTCTCTTGTTTCTTTTCCTATTAAAATATTTATCTGTTCTTCCTCTGTTAAAGGTTCTTTATAAACTTCAACATTATTTAATTCTTCATCAGATTGTACTTCAAATATTTCATCATAACTATCTTTATTGATAGTTGATAAATCTGATAATGCGAACTTATTATTTATCTTTCCGTCTTTTTTAGTATATGCAAATTTCATTATTTCCTCCTTTTATGATAATGGTATCCAATATATTGTTGGTGTATTATCACTCGTTACTTTCCAATAATCGCCACTTTTGACAGGACACATTCCTGAACTATAAGAAACCATTCCATCTCTTTGTCCTCTTTGATTAACCCTTAATGTTGTAGGGGGATTAGAACCATCAGTATATATTTCTACGCTTGAAGTTGCTCCACCTGTTCCTGCTTGAACTACTACAAAACCATCTGTTGCTGCTGTATATACTGTATCCTTAACGAGAGTAGCACTACCACCACCAGCAACTGGT
>Ga0172381_10000896_pt1 | contig 37102 bp, 46 predicted proteins | sample Leawel6488metaG_FD_119754 | JGI IMG/M metagenome (GOLD analysis project Ga0172381, IMG submission 119754) | Leachate microbial communities from a municipal landfill in Southern Ontario, Canada - Leachate well 64-88 metaG | ecosystem: Engineered > Solid waste > Landfill > Unclassified | place... | reverse complement strand
TACCTAACTATATCAACCCGGACGAAGCACTTGCGACCAAGGTAGAAAGTGCTTTCGACCAAGGCCCCAACCACTTCGCTCTGAATCCCTCTTCTCTGACTCCTGAATCCCAAAAGGCAGAAATCCAAGAGCGCGCGCGCCCGTTCTTAGGTGAGCCAAAGGCGAAGACGAAAGCGCCTGCGGCTTTTGAATTTGAAATCCCTGGAGGCGAGATAGTCCGGCTGTCCGAGAAGGGCGTCAAGGATTGGGAAGAGGCATACCGCTATCTGGACGTGCGGGCCGAGCTGCGATGCATAGCGGACAAGCCCGTTTCAGCCAGAGCCCGTTGGACCAAAGAGGGCTGGTACGGCACGCTCTCTGCCTGGCTGCGCACGGCCAACGCCAAGGCCAAAGACGCCGATCCGCTCTACGACCCCTCGGACCCAACCGGCGAGAAGCGCTCCGCACGCGAAGACCAGGAGCAACGGGACTACTTCGAGCGCAACGGCATCACCCCACCGCCCAGGCCGATCTACACGCAGGACGACTACCTGCACGGCAGGGTGCCCGGCTGCATCGGCTACGTGGGCGACAAGGCCCAGCAGCAGGAGTTGCCCGAGGGCGTGCCGGAAGACGTGGGCGCACTCGTGGCACAGCTCGCAGAGGCCAAGCATGCGGCGGACTGATGCAACAACCGGCAACGGCAATCGTTACTGAACGTGACCAAGGAGGGGTGAGGCGATGAGAAGGTACAAATGCAACGTCTGCGGATTCGCAGCATGGCGACCGCGCAAGGACGCCTGCTTTGCTTGTGGCAGCGTCAACGTCGAGCAATCCGAGCAGTCGCGCGAGTACGACCGCAAGAAGAACACAGCGAAAGCCGAGCGGCGCGGGACGGCCAAATCAGAAAAACTCGCGCAGAAGGCGATTAGAGCGAAGATAGAGCGCCGGGCCTTGGGTAGGGTGCCGACACCCGACCCTTTCGCCGGAGAGGTGGCCCAGGGCGTTTCCTGGGGCCATGCCTGGGGTGGGCTCGACCCGCTCCCTGCTGGCGACTACCCGGCGAGGTTCAGGCGGCAATCGAACTCGGACCATGCAGCATAGACCGGATGCCATTCTAGGAGGAACCCATGAGCGACACGACAAAGACAACACCCCTGCCCGCAGAGCGCATTGCCGAACTGCGCACGGCAATGACCAGACAGGATGCCAACGACGATATCTGGCTGAACGAGATCACCTCTCCAGAGGAACTGTTGGCGTTGATCGCCATGCTCACGCCAGTCGAGCCGAGAGGGAGTGCAGAAGAAGCTTGGAGAGCGTTCTGGGAGAAGCGCAAGCTCCCCGACGAGGCTTTCATTGCCCCAGGATACGCGGTGGCAGACGACATCGCCGAGTTTGCCGAAGAGTACGCCCGCGCACCCAGGCTGACGGTGGGGCAGAGGGAAGCGGTGAAAGAGATCGATGCCTCGGGAAAGCTTGTTTGCCCGCCTGACAGTTACGGACAGGCTGTCGAGATAAGCCTCAACTCTTGGCGTAAGTTCCGCGCCGCCTTCGCTGCGGAATTTGAGGAGGTGGAGGGATGAAATCCGCTGTCGTAGAATCAGACAACAGGTTCATTACCAGAGCCGTGCGCATTTGCCTGCCCCTGGTCGATCTCATGGCCGAAGGCCGCATGAGCTGGGCCGACAGGGAGAAGTTCAGCGCGGCCATTGCGGAGACCATCCATGAGGCCAAGAGCATGGACGCCGAGATTGCCATGCTGCACGGGCACGACAACTGCGGAGGCGCAAGCGCTAAGGAGGCACCCCATGAATGAGCACAAGCCGAACTGCGACTTAAATACTGCGTTCGACGGATACCCCTTGACCTGCACCTGTGGCGCCGACAAGCCCACCCCGTCAGCGCCCACCGCCGAGCAGGTGCGGGAGGCGAGGGAGTATGTACGAGACATGACCGATAAGCGCATTGCCACATGGTCCGACTCGGCTATTGATGCCGCTGTAACCCTCCTCACCGCGCTCGACCGGGCGCAGGAGGAATGCGCTGACAGAGCCGCAGTGCAGGCTGACCTTGCTCACCAGTTGAACGCCTTCGAGCATGATCGCGTTGTCCCGCTGATCGAGGAGCGTGACGCCGTCCGCGCCGCGCTCGACAAGGCGCAGGGGGAGATGGAGAGGCTTCTGGATGTGATGAAGGCACACAACATCCGGCCACAAGGAAAAAGCATCTTGCAGGACTTGCCAGAGTGGGACGCCCTCTGCGCCGAGAACGCCCGGCTGGTGGAGGAACTTGCCACGGCTGACCGCACCGAGATCAAGCTTGTGCAGCGCCTCAACGCAGCGGAAGCCCGCGTTGGTGAAGTCCGCGAAAAGAACGCCGCCCAGGCCGAGCAGATCAAGCGGCTGAGGGAGGCCATGACGGAGGCGGCCCGCACAACTAACGACCACACCACCACGGACTATCTTGACGCAGCCCTCAGGGGGGCCAGCAAATGAGCAACCACCGCGAACATGACGAACAGGTCGCGCTGTTCCGCTGGTCGGCCATGGTCAGTGAGAGCCAGTACCCCGGCCTGGACCTGATGTACGCCATACCCAACGCGGCCCGCAGGAGCCCCCGGCAGGGCGCGTGGATGAAAGCCGAGGGGATGAAGCCGGGCATGCCCGACGTGCATCTGCCGGTGCGCTGTGGCGACAAGGCCGGGCTTTGGATCGAGATGAAGGCTGACAAAAACAAGCCGACGGAGAACCAGAAAAATCGCATGACGAAGTTGACCAAGGCCGGGCACGTTTGCGTGGTCTGCTACTCGTGGCAGGAGGCCGTGGCCGCAATCGACAGGTACTATGCGCTTGAGGTGTGGAAATGACCCGCCTCTTCCCCCTCCTCCTCTTCGCCGCCCGGCTGTGCTGCCTGATCGCCTACGCCAGGCTTGAGCGCGAGGCAGACCGCGAATGGCAGAGCGTGATGGACGCGATACCCAGGCAGATGGAGGCGAGGCGTTGAGCAAACCCAAGCGTGCCCCCTGGTGCCCCGTCTGCCGGGTCCCTGGTTCTCGCTCCATCAAGGGCGGGCCGTGCCAGAAGTGCGCGCCTCGGGCCGGACAAAAGCAGGGACAAGATTTACCTCGCAGGTCGGGGATTGTCCTTGAAACACAGCTACTAGATATGGACAAAATCGAGGACATGATAGCCTCCTGCACCATCAGGAGCGTCGAGGCCATCAGCCCGGAGATTACTTTGGAGCGCTACGCCAATCCGCAGACGGGAGAGCGCGTTGAGCGCCTGACCGTGTGCAGAAAGGAGGCCTGATGCCTGAGCCTTACATCCCATGCCCCAAATGCTCCGGCCCTATCAGGGTGCGCAAGTCCGGACCGCTCCTGGCCGAAGAACGCACGGGGCTGCTCGTGCGTGAATGCCTGGTGGAATGCTCCGGCTGCGGGCGCAAAGGAAAGATGCTCGTGTCGCTCGACGTGGGCCTTTATCTCGACTCCGATCTACACGTAGACCAGACCCCATTGAACACGCCCTGAGTTTGTGCGTAGCTTCCCACCAAACCGGGAGAGCAGCGCATGCCCAAGTATCCAGACCTGACGGAGCAACTTTCCGGGCACGAGGGGCTTGAGTTCGAGGCCTACCCCGACCCGCTCAGCCCGCTCTATGCCGCATGCAAAGAGGCTGGCGTCTCGCCCTACCGTGGCGGGTACAAGGCTGTTCCGGGCTGGCAGCGCATCGACGCCTCGCCTTGGACCATCGGACGCGGCCACAACCTCGAAGCCCACCCCGACCCCGCCTATCCCGCAGCCCCAGGCACCACATGCACGCTCGAACAGGCCGACGCATGGCTTGAGTCCGACATCGCCGAAGCCGAGGCGTCCATGCTGCACCGCTGGCCGTGGATGTCTGCCCTTCCGCGCAGCGTCTACCTGGCCCTACTGAACATGGTGTTCAACATGGGCGCGGCCCGCTTCTCCGGCTTCCAGGAGACGCTCTACCACCTCAAACGTCACGAATACGCCCTGGCCGCAGACGAGCTTGTGGACTCGCTGTGGTTCCGCCAGGTCGGTAGCCGCGCCCGGCGCATCGTCGCCCAGGTGCGGAAGGGGGAATAGGACATGGACGCTGGATACGGTTGGGCGGTCATCATCGGGATCGTCGGCATAGCGGCGTTCTGTCTGGCCGTTATCGGGGCCATTTTCGGAGCGGTCATGTGGGGCATGGGCTGGACGCTTTTCGGCGGGTATGACCCGGCGTGGATGTTCTGGCCGTGCCTGGCCATCATCGCGTTCATGACGCTGTGGGGGAGGTGGAAGTAATGGGGCTTATCGGCATTGACTCCATCACCGGGCTGTTCGACACCATCGTCAAGCGCATCTGGCCGAACAAGGAGCTTGCCCAGGTCCACACGCATGACGAGGCCATGGGCCAGCAGGCCACGAACACGGCAGAAGCCCAGACTAGCGGTGGTGGGGGTGCCATCGGTCTGCTCAAGTCCTGGCGGGGGTTCGTCGGCTGGTGCATGGGGTTCGCCATGATCTGGCAACTTGTTATCCGTCCGCTGCTTATGGGTGCGTTTCCTGGGCATAGTTTTCCGGGCTACACGGCAGAAGAGATGGCCCTACTCGGACGAGTTTTACTCGGTATGCTTGGTCTTTCTTAGTCGCTTACTCTGGGGATAGGGTAGCTCCCGACAAGGCCGTAACCCTGACCGGCTTTCCCCAGGAACCAAATCAGGAGCACCGCAGGAGTGCAGGAATGCAGTACATCGAATTGACACAAGGATACGTGGCAGCAGTGGACAGCGCAGATTACGAACGTGTTTCAGCCCACAAGTGGTACGCCAGTGTGCGGAGTCGCGCAGACGGCAGTGTTCGCGTGTACGCCATGCGTCACGTTCTCCGCGAAGGTGGTGGGCGGACGGCGCAGATGCTGCACAGGTTCGTAACGGACACTCCAATGGGGATGTACATTGACCACATCAACGGCAACGGCCTTGATAATCGCCGTGCCAATCTGCGCATCTGCACTTGCAGCGAGAACCTGCGCAACCAGCGGCCAAAGACAGGCGGTTCTTCTGCGTACAAAGGAGTTTGTTGGCGGAAGGATCGTGGCAAGTGGGTGGCCGGAATTAAGCTGAACGGGGAGCGGGAACACCTTGGCTATTTCGATTCCGAGCAGGATGCTGTCAAGGCATACGACCGGGCTGCGCTTTCCGCTTACGGGGAATACGCCAGAACGAATGGCCTGGGCGGCTGATGGTCACGGGCATGGACTCCACGCAGCTCCTGTTGTCCATCATCGGGATATTGCTCACCGGCATGTGGTGGTCCATCCGCACAGCTCTCGTGCGCCTGATGGACAAGCTGGACGAGATGGAAGCCCGCCAGACGAAAGTCGAGAAAGACTGTGTGACCTGGCCCGATCTGGAGAAGGTGGCGCTACAGGTCAACGGGCTGGATCGCCGCGTCACCATCGTTGAGACCACATGCAAGCAGGAGCAGGGGAAGTAGCCCATGGCCATGAACACCAAGCGCAAGCGCTTCGCGCAAGAGTACGTGGTGGACCTGAACGGTACCGCCGCTGCCGAGCGCGCGGGGTACAGATCCACACGCGCGAAGCAGACCGCTTGCGACTTGCTGGCCGATCCTGATGTGCAAGCCTACGTGCAGGAACTGCGTGAGGCCCAAGCCAAGCGCTGTGAGATCACGGCCGACATGGTGCTGGCCGAATACGCCAAGCTGGCCTTCCTCGACCCGCGCCGGTTCTTTGACGACTACGGCAACCTGCTCCCCGTGCACCAACTGTCCGCAGATGTTGCTGCCGCCTTGGCAGGAATGGACGTAGCGATGGAGCGCGTTGGGTTTGACGACGAAGGGAAGCCGATCTTGGGCCAGATCCGCAAGATCAAGTTCTCGGACAAGAAGGGCGCGCTGGACAGCGTGGCGCGGTGCCTGGGCATGTTCAAGGACAAGATGGAAGTTACAGTGAACGACTCTCTGGCCGAACGCATTCAGCGGGCAAAGGAGCGGGCCGGTGCTGCTGACTGAGCATGACGACGCCATTCTGGAGGCTGTCGCGCTCCACCAGTACGACCCGCAGGGCTGGTCGCTTTTTGCGTGGGACTGGGGCCAGGGCGAACTCGCCGGGCTCACCGGCCCACGCGTGTGGCAGTGGGATGTCCTCGGCATCATCCGCGAGCACCTAGAGAACCCGGCCACGCGCTACCAGCCTTTGCAACTCGCTGTGGCGTCCGGCCACGGCATTGGCAAAGCCCAGCCCAAAGAACTGGTGATCGATACACCCACAGGGAAGAAGCTCTGGGGTGACATCGTTGTAGGGGATGAGTTGTTCGGAGCCGATGGCAAGGCGACCAGAGTCATTGCTCGCCATGAACGTGGTGTGCGCGGTGTGTACCGCGTCACTTTCGATGACGGGGCTTCAACACTCGTGTGCGGAGAGCATGTCTGGGCCGTCAAGGGGCGCAACCAGCGCCGCTGCTCGCAGGGCTTTGTGGAGATGACCACCGAGGACATCGTCCGCGCTGGTGTCCGTAGGTCTAACGGTAAGTGCGAGTGTCGTCAGTGGGAACTGCCGACCAGCGGTCCGGTAGAATACGCAGCCCAAGCCCTGCCCATAGATCCGTACATTCTTGGGCTGTGGCTTGGTGACGGTGGCAGAAACACTGCCCGCATAACTTCCATGGACAGCGAAGTGGATTTCAACATCGACCTTCGCGGGTACACGACGCACTCTGGAAGAAAGGTTGGGACCGAAGCCAAGAGCATCACCGTCCACGGCATAGGCAAAGCACTTCGCGAACTGGGCGTTTTTGACAAGTACAGCTATGAAAAGCGTGTTCCCAGGATGGCGCTTGAAAATACGGCAGAGTGCCGTGCTGAAGTCTTGCGCGGGCTGCTCGACACTGATGGCACTGCCAACAGTGCTGGTTCAGTAATCTTTTCTTCCACCAGTCGCGGCCTCGCGGATGACGTTGTGTGGCTGGCGCGTTCGTTGGGCGGGAAGGCCAGTGTTTCACCCACGGTGAAGATGCCTTGGTACACCGGGAAAGACGGTCAGCGTGTCCCCGGTCGCCCGTGCTACAACGTCATCCTGAACATGCCGAACGGTTTCCGGTGCTTCTATGTGGAGCGCAAGCAGAGCAGATTACGTCCAGCGCAGCAAAGGTACATGTCCCGTTGGATCTCTAGCATCGATCTCGCCGGGGAAAGCGAGTGCATGTGCGTGACCGTCGAGGCACAGGATGGGCTGTACCTCACCAACGACTTTATCGTCACACACAATAGCGCTCTGATGGGCATGATCGCTTCCTGGGCCATGCCCTGCTTCGATGACGCGAAGATCGTCTGCACCGCGAACACCGACACGCAGTTGCGCACCAAGACCGTGCCCGAGGTTGGGGCATGGTTCAAGCGGTCCATCACGGCGCACTGGTTCGATGTGCAGGCCACCAGCATCAAGAGCGTTGACGATGGGCACGAGGACACCTGGCGCATGGATTTCGTGCCCTGGAGCCAGCACAACACAGAGGCCTTCGCCGGGCTGCACAACAAGGGCAAGATCATCATCCTGATGTTCGACGAGGCCAGCAAGATCCACGACAAGGTGTGGGAGGTCGCAGAGGGCGCGCTCACCGACGAGGACACGATTATCATCTGGATCGCGTTCGGCAACCCGACACAGAACAGCGGGCGCTTCCGCGAGTGCTTCCGCAAGTACCGCCACCGCTGGGTGACGCGCCAGATCGACAGCCGCACCGTGCCAGGCACAAACAAGGACAAGATCGCGCAGTGGGCCGAGGATCACGGAGAGGACTCCGACTTTTTCAAGGTCCGCGTGCGCGGGCAGTTCCCCTCACAGTCAGCGCTCCAGTTCATCAGCGGCGAGGACGTGGACGCTGCGCGCGAGCGCAGGCTGCGCAAAGAGCAGTTCAACTTTGCCCCCATCGTCCTGTCTGTTGACCCCGCGTGGTCCGGAGACGACGAGTTGGTCATTGCCATGCGCCAGGGGCTCTACTTTAAGGTGCTGGCCGCAATGCCGCGCAACGACAACGACATGGCCGTAGCGCAGATTGTGGCGCGTTGGGAAGACGAGCTGAAGGCTGACGCCGTAAACATCGACGCCGGGTACGGCACGGGCATTGTGAGCGGCGGGCGCACGTTGGGCCGCACATGGAATCTCGTCTGGTTCGCCGGGAAGTCCATGGACGCCGGGTGCCTGAACATGCGCGCCTACATCTGGCGCGAGATGCGCGACTGGCTCAAGTCTGGCGGCGCAATCGACCCTGCTGACGACGCGCTCTACCAAGACCTGATCGGGCCGGAAACGGTGGCCCGCATGGACGGCAAAATTCAGCTCGAATCCAAGGAAGACATGAAGGCGCGCGGCCTGCCGTCGCCCAACCGGGCTGACGCGCTTGCGCTGACCTTCGCCTTTCCTGTCGTGCGCAGGCAGCAGGCCCAGCAGCGCGCAACGACCACCTACGACGCTCTCAACTACGGGCTTTCCAAGCCGAACGACTACAACCCGTTGAACTACGGAGGGTGAAGGATATGTGCAGTGGACTTTTTGGCGGGGCACCCAAGTCCCCCGTCATCCCGGAGCCGAAGACCTACGAGACGACCAAGGACGCATCCGTGGCCGTGACCAAGGCGCGGAGCACCCAAAAGGAGAAGGCCGCTGCGGCGCTGGGCCAAATGGGCTCCATCGCCACCAGCCCGTTCGGCGTGAGCGGCGCGGCCACAACCGGCAACGGCTCCCTCCTGGGCGCGAAGTAGGAGGCCCTATGACTCCTTTGTACAGCCAGCAAAAGGAACTTGAAGACGGCTCCATGCTGCTGACGCAGTGGGGCTACTGCCGCAGCCAGAACGCCGTGCGCCTGGGCTACGCGGTCAACATCGTTGCCGTGCTGATGGGCCTGTTCCTGACGCCCAAGGAAGCGGGGCTGCTCATCTGCGTGCTCACTGGAGCGAGCTTCGGGGCCACCTACTTTGCCGAGCAGCTTCCGAGCCCTTGGCAGCTTCGCCTGGCGTGGGCGGGCATCGTGTTCACTGTCTGTGCCTACGCCGTGGCCCTCAAGGTCGCCCTGGTGCCCTGATGTCCGCCTTCATCCAGGAACTCACCCGCCGCCACGACGCCCTGCTACAGGAGCGCCTGTCGTGGGAGCCGGACTGGCGGGCCTGCGCCAAGCAGTTCCTGCCGCGCAAGATGCGGCTCATTGAGGCTGGCGACACCACGAACAAGGGCAGCCAGCTCAACGAGCTGATGGACAACACTGGCGTCTACGCCATGCGCGACCTCGTGTCTGGACTGTACGGGAACCTGACCCCTCCGTCGCAGATATGGTTCCGTGTGGGCCTTCAGGACGAGGCGCTTGAGCGCAAGGGCGGGACGCGCGAGTGGCTGGACGAGACTCAAAAGCGCATGAGGTCGCTCTTTGTCCGGGGCGGCTTCTACAACGCAGCGCGCTCCCTGTACGGGGAGTTGGGCACCTTTGGGACGGGCTTCATGTTCGCGCTGCCGGACGAGCAGACCGGGCTGCGCTTCACCACGCTCACGGTCGGCGAATATGCCCTGGACACCAACGAGTACGGGCGCGTGGACACGGTGTTTCGCACCATGGACCTGACCGCGCGCCAGATGGTGCGGATGTTCGGCTACGACAAATGCCCGGCCACGGTCCAGCGCGAGTGCGACAACCCGTCGTCGCCCCTGGCGCGCTTCAAGGTCGTCCATGCCATCTACCCGCGCGACGACCGCGCCCCTGGGAAGCTCGACGGCAAGAACAAGCGCTTCGCGTCCGTGTACTGGACCGAGCCCAGCGGCGGGAACAAGGGCGGCTCCGCGTCGGCTATCCTCTCCGAGAGCGGTTTCGACGCTTTCCCCGGCTTCGGCGTGCGCTGGGATGTCACCGGCAACGACATCTACGGCATCAGCCCGGCCATGCAGACGCGCCCGGCGTGCCAGATGGTGCAGCAGATGAAGCTCACGGCGCTCAAGGCCGCGCACAAGGAGTCCGACCCGCCGATGGTCGGCCCCGGCAGCCTGAAGAACATCGACATCTTGCCGGGCGGGCAAACCTTCGTGGACAACCCCGGCGCAGGCCCAGCGGTCTACCCGGCCATGCAGGTGCGCCCGCAACTGCAAAACACCCTGCTGTTCATCCAGGCCGAGCAGAATCAGGTCAAGGAAGGCCTGTTCGGCAACATCCTGCGCCTGATGATGGACACCGACCGCCGCCAGATGACCGCCCGCGAGGTGGCCGCGAGAGAGGGCGAAAAGCAGCTTCTCGTGTCCGCCCTGGAGCGCATGAACGACGAGATGTTCATCCCGCTCATCGACCGCACCTTCGAGATCATGGCGCAGCAGGATTTGCTGCCGCCCTGGCCGCAGGAGATCGCGGGAATGCCCATTCGCGTGGAACTCGTCACCCTGCTGGCCCAGGCCCAGAAGATGGGCGCAACCGCCCGCATCGATCAGTACATGGCCTTCATCGGCCAGAACGCGCAGATGTTCCCGGACCTTCTGGACGCGGTGAAGCCTGACGAGACGGCCAACGACTACGCTGAGTACCTGGGCATCGAGGCCGATGAACTGCGCCCGCAGGAAGAGCGCGACGCCATCAGGCAAGGCCGGGCACAGCAGGCCAAGGCGCAGCAGCAGCAGTTGGCGCTTGAGCAGGCCCAGAGCGCCGCAGGGACGGCCAAGACGCTTTCGGAGACCGACATGGGCCAGGGCGGTGACGGTGAGAGCAAGAACGCGCTGCAAAGCCTCCTGGCGGGCCTGGGAAACATGGGCCAGCAGCAGGCCGGGGGCGTCCAATGAGCGCGGAAGATCAGTTCGACCTCGACGCCGCCACGGCGGAACTGTTCGGCGCGGACTACCTGGCCCGCGAGAAGGCCAAGGCGATGAGCGCGCGCGACAAGGCGCGGCTGCGCACCTCGGCCCACAGCGTTTTCAAGACCACGGACGGCAAGCGCCTGCTTTGGTGGCTGCTGGCCGAGACGCATGTGTACCGCAGTTCTTTCACCGGCAATTCCCTGACCTACTTCCTCGAAGGGGAGCGGGCCGTTGGGCTGAAAGTCCTGGGCCTGTTGGTGGAGGCTGACGCTAACGCCATGCAGGAGCTTTTGAACTTCAAACGAAAAGAAGGGATCGAAGATGAGTGAAGAAGTTGCCACCCAAGCCAACGATAACACGGCAGGCGCGGACGGCGGTTCTGAAGTCAAGGCGGCAGAGGCCAGCACCACGACCGAAACCACGGCTGGTGCCGACACCAAAGCCACGTCGGAGGCAGCCACCACGGACAGCCTGCTTGCGGGCAAGCCGGACGGTGATGCCGGGGCCGAAGGCTCCGACGCCAAACCCGAGGCCGAGAAGAAGGAAGGCGAGGAAGACGGCAAGGACAAGGACGCCGAGGAGATCACCCCGGAGTCCTACGGGAATTTTGAGATTCCCGATGGCATGCCGATCAACGAACCTCTGCTGGCCGAGTTCAAGGAATTCGCCGCCACAAACAAGATGAGCAAGGAAACCGCCCAGGCCATCGTCTCGCTGAAGGTCAAGGAAGTCCAGGAGCAGATGGCCGCGTTCCAGGAACAGCGCAAGGCCTGGGTTGGCGAGTTGAAGGCGGATGCGGAGTTCGGCGGCAAAGGCTTCGACGCCAACGTGAAGACCGCAAGCCTGACATTGCGCCAGTTCGACACTGACGGCTCGGCGCTGAAGGTCTTACAGGCAACCGGGCTGGATAACCACCCGGGCATCGTCAAGATGCTGCACCGCGTTGGCGTGGGCGTGGCCGACGACAAGGTCCACACCACGCACGACAGGGGCGGGAAGCCGGAAAAACCGCTCGGCGAAGCTCTTTTCGGAGACATGTTCGAGAAGAAGTAGGCCCGGCGAGAACTTTTAACACAGAGAGGACACCATTATGACCACTGTGGGAACTTACAACCTGACCATGGCCGATGTGGCCAAGCGCACCGATCCTGACGGCAAGGCCAGCAAGATCGTCGAGCTGCTCGACCAGAGTCACGAGATTCTGGACGACGCTGTTTTTGTCGAGTGCAATGACGGCACCAGCCACATCACCAGCGCGCGCACCGGCATCCCCACCCCGACCTGGCGCAAGCTGTACGGCGGCGTGGCGAGCACGAAGTCCAGCACGAAGCAGGTCAAGGACTCCTGCGGCATGCTGGAGGCCCTGCCCAAGATCGACGTGGACGTGATCGACAAGGCGCGCGACCCCAGCGGCACGATGCTTTCTGAGCACCAGCCGCACCTGGAGGGGATGCGCCAGGGCCTGGAGAGCACCCTCTTCTACGGCGACACCGCCCTGTACCCCGAGCGCTTCCTGGGCCTCCATCCGCGCTTCGATGCTTACACCCGGTCCACCCCGGACGATGCGTACTCCGACTACAACGTCATCACCGGCGCTGGCGCGCAGTCCGACAACACCAGCATCTGGCTGCTCACCTGGGGCGACACAACCTGCCACATGCTCTACCCCAAGGGCTCCAAGGCTGGCCTGGTCATCGAAAACAAGGGCAAGGTTCTCACCGCCGCCGCAGACGGCTCCGGCGACTTCGAGGCCTACGTGACCAAGTACAAGTGGGATGTCGGCCTGTCCGTGCGCGACTGGCGCAGCGTAGGCCGCATCTGCAACATCGACGTTTCCAACCTCGAAGCCGCTTCCGGGGCCGCCGACATCATCACCCTGATGATCAAGCTGTCCGAGCGGGTGGAAGGCTCTGGCCGCCGCGCCTGGTACATGCACCCCCGCGTGCGCACCATGCTGCGCCTCCAGACGCTCGCCAAGAGCAACGTCAACCTGACCTTCGACACCGTGGCCGGCCGCCGCGTTCTGGCCTTCGACGACGTGCCCGTGCGCGCCTCGAAGAAGATCCTGCTGACCGAAGCCGCCATTGCCCAGGCGTCCTAGCGCAGCCCCACCAACGAAAGGAGACGAGCTATGATCATCGACCGCTTCAACGAGTACAGCGACGCCCAGGCCGTCACCGTCAGCGCCGGGTCCACCATCGTGGACCTTGGGGCCGCCGGTGCCATCGAGGCCAAGCCCATGTTCCTGCATATCAAGGTCAACGACGGCTGCACCGCCAGCGGCAGCGCCACCGTGGCCTTCGCGTTCCAGACCGACGGCGACGAGGCTTTCGGCGCGGCCACCACGCTCTGGTCCAAGGCGGCCACGGCCATCGCCACGCTGGTGGACGGTTACGAGGTCGTGCGCCTGCCCGTCAACGGCATGGCCCTGGAGCGCTACACGCGCGTCTACTACACCGTCGCCTCCGGCCCCCTGACCGCCGGTGCGTTCGACGCCTTCCTGTCGGCTGATGCCGACTCCAACACCAACTAGGGGGCTGACAAATGAAAGCCGTCTGTGTCCGCGAATGCACGATCCCTGGCCGGGGATTGGTCGAGGTCGGCGTGAAGGTGGATGTGGCTGACGAGTCTGCGCCCTGGCTGAAGCACTTCAAGGTGATCCGGGCCGAGACGCCCGAGCCAGCCAAGGAGCCCAGCCAAGACGCGCCTGCCGCTGCTGCCCCTGCTCCCAAGGCCGAGACGCCCGAGCCAGCCAAGCGTGGGCGTGGCGGCAGACGCAAGGGCTAGAGAACGAACACCGGGGAGGGGGCTTCGGCCCTCTCCCCTCAACCGAAGGCGCACGATGAAGGCTGTTTGCGTAACTGACTGCCAGCGTGGGCGGCGCTTCTACAAGAAAGGCGAGCACGCCGAGGTTGTGGAGGGCCAGCCCCTTCCTGCGCACTTCGCGTGGCCTGGGACCAACGGCTTTACGCTTGAGGGCGACCCCATGCCCACGCCGAAGCACGAGCGCATCCTTGTCCTGGGGGATTCCCCGGCGCTGTTGAGCGACCTAGCCGCCCATGATCTGCGGGGCGAGTGCAGCGTCATGGCCGTCAACCGCGCCCCCTTCCGCTGGCAGCGCCGGGTGGACTTCTGGGCCAGCCTGCACGGCAGCCACTTCATTGAGAGCCAGTGGCTGGATATCTGGATGCGCTGCCCCTGGCACGAGGACGCCACGCCGCACATCATCACCGGGCGGCGTTTCGTCGGCCTGACCCGTGGATACTCTCTCGTCCATTGCGACATGCCGGGCGGGTCCGCGTACCTGGCCATCAAGGCCGCCGGGGAGATGGGGTACAAGCAAATTTTTGTGGCCGGTGTTGACGCAAAGTCGCCCGGCTATGCCCATTTCGCCCAGCCGCTCCGGCACCTCGCTGCAAGCCTGCGCAAGTCTGGCTCAACTGTTGTCGCCGTGTCTGGCGCGCTCATGGAGGTCTAATGGCAACTTCAGAGGTCAGCATTTGCAACATGGCGCTGGGCTGGGTTGGCACGCGCAGCATCGCCTCCCTGACCGAGAACAGCCCGGAGGCGCGGGCGTGCAGCCAGTTCTACGGCCCGGCGCGTGAGCAGACCCTGCGTGACCATGCATGGAACTTCGCGCAAACGCGCATCACCATGGCCGCCCTGACCGTCCCAACGACCTACCCTGAGTATTCCTACGCCTATGCCTGGCCGAGCGGGTGCCTACGGGCGCTCAAGGTCTTGAATTCGTCTGGGGTGGAAGAAGACTTTGAGGTCGTGCTTGCGGCCAACGGTGCCTCGCGCATGATCCTGACGAACGCGGATGTCGCCGTGCTGGTCTACACCTCGAACGTGACCGACCCCGGCGTGTTCGACCCGCTCTATGTGCGCGCCTTGGCCCGCAGGATCGCCGCAGACATCGGGAAAACCTTTTTCAAGAACAACGCGCAGGCCCAGCAGGAGCTTGAGACTTACTACATCAACGAAATCCGCAAGGCCCAGACCCAGGACGCCGGGGAGGGCAAGCCCGAAGACGTTGCGGAAAGCACCTGGGTCACGGCGAGGTTTGCCTGATGCCAATTCAGCGCATCGCCATTCAGAACTTCACCGGCGGCGAGATCAGCGCGTGGCAGTTGTCGGCGCGCTATGACATCGCCAAGTACAAGACCGCGCTCAAAAAGGTGCGCAACTTCATCTGCGAGCTGCACGGGGACTTGCGGCGCAGGCCTGGCACGCACTTCTGCCATGACCTGGGCAGCAACGCCGGGGCGCTGATACCGTTCCGCTTCTCGACCGACCCCACGCAGAATTACGGCATGGTGTTTCAGGACCAGAAGGTGCGCTTCGCCCAGGAATACGGGCTTGTGCTTCACACGAGCGCGAGCGCCTGGTCCAACGCCACGCCCTACGTGGTGGACAACATGGCGAGCAACGCCGGGGATATCTTCCGCTGCATTTCCAGCCACACGTCTGGGGCGACCACGGAGCCGGGCGTCGGCGCGGATTGGGCAACTAGGTGGATCGAGGACGCCATTGTCCATGTCACCACGCCATACCTCGGGGTTGACCTGTTCGGCCTGTCCTCGGCGCAGAGCGGGGACACTGTGTACCTGGCGCACCGGAGCTACACACTGCGCAAGCTGGTGCGGTCCTCACACACGTCCTGGGCGCTCTCTGTTGTGCCCTTCGCCCCCACCATCGCCACGGTGACGGGAGTCACGGTCAGCCACAGCGCAAGCGGATCGTTCACCCTGCGCTATGTGGTGTGCGCGGAGAACGCGGCAGGCGAGATTTCCATCATGGGCACCCCCGGCGAGGACACCAGCGCGAAGCACCCCACGGACTGGCTTACCGGCGAATCGTGCTCCGTGGGCTGGACCCCGGTGGCCGACGCTGTGCGCTACCTGATATTCCGGGAGAACGGCGGCTATTACGGCCTTGTCGGCGTGGCCGAGGGCCAGGCAGCAGCGGCGTTCATCGACGTGAAATATGAGGCTGACACCGCCGACACCCCGCCCGAGGCCACGGATTGGTTCGGCAGCAGCAACAACCCCGGCCTCGTGGGCTTTCATCAGCAGAGGCTCGTCCTGGCTGCGGGCGCGCTTGAGCCGCAGTTTTTCTACGGCAGCAAGACCGGGAGCTACGAGGATTGGAGCAAGTCGCGTCCGGCCAAGGATGACGACCCGATCAAGCAGGCCGTCTCCTCCGGCTCCATCGACGCCATACAGTGGCTAGCCTCGTTCGGGACGCTGCTCGTCGGCACTGGCGGCGCAGAGTACAAGGCGCACAACAGCGGCGATGCCTTCACGGCCAAGACGATCAACCTGGGCGCACAGTCCTATTGGGGCTCTGCCTCCCTGCCGCCGCTGGTCATCGGCAACAGCGTGCTGCACCTCCAGCGCCAGGGCTCGCACGTGCGCGACCTGTTCTACTCCCTGGAGCGCGACGGCTACGGCGGCAACGACCTGTCCGTGCTGGCCCCGCACCTGTTCGACAACAATACCCTGACGCAGTGGGCCTACCAGCAGGCCCCCGGCTGCGTCGTTTGGGCCGTGCGCGACGACGGCGTGCTGCTCGGCATGAGCTACCTCAAGGAGCATGAGATTTGGGGCTGGCACTGGCACGAGACGCAGGGCACGTTCGAGTCGGTGTGCTCCATCCCCGGAGCGCAGGAGGATACGGTCTACTTCATCGTCAAGCGCACCGTCGAGGACGTGGACAAATACTACCTGGAGCGCCTGGCGACGAAGTGGAACCCGGACGACGGCATTGAGTTTTCCATGTTCCTCGACTCCGCGAAGACCTACAGCGGCGCGGCCACAAGCAATGTCAGCGGCCTGGCCCACCTGGAGGGGCTGACCGTGGACGCGCTGATTGACGGCTCCCCGCACCTTGGCCTGACCGTCTCCAATGCCGCGCTGCATCTCCCGGTGTCTGGGTCGCTCGTCCACGTGGGCCTGCCCTACACCTCGATCGCCATCCCCATGACGCCGGAGGCCGACACGCAGCAGGGCACCACGCTGGGCAGGACCAGGAGCTACGGGCGGTGCCTGGCGCGCTTGGTGGATAGCCTCGGCGGGCAATACGGCCCTGACGAGGACCACCTGTCAGATTTCGTCTACATCCCGGACAAGTGGGGCGAGGCCATACCACCGTTTACCGGCGACATCCCAATGACCATCGAGGGGCGGTACGAGACAACGGCCTCCGTGTGCATCGCGCAGAGTTCGCCGCTGCCCTTCACCTTGGCCGCGCTGATGCTGGAGGTGGACATTGAGGGTTGAGTTCGTGCCCGCCGGGGAACTGGCCGTGGGCGACATGTGCAGGCGCGGGCTGCGGGCGTGCGATGTGCGCGAGCTTCAGCGCATCGGCTGCGCAGATCCGTACCTGGCTCTGCTCGGCAGCGTGGAGGCCTCTGAAATCGCCATGGCCGCCTACACTCCCCGTGGTGTGGCCTGTCTGCTCGGGGTCGCGCGGCCATCCCTGCTGGCCCCCACGGCGATCATCTGGCTGCTGGCCCATGACGACATCGGGCGCTACGCCGTGCGCTTCCTGAAGGAGTGCCAGCGCGTCCTGGCCCTGCTCCTGGCGCATTATGGCCGCCTGGAAAACTGCATCGACGTGGACAACGTGAAGACCATCGCCTGGCTGGAATGGCTGGGCTTCACCGTGGACAGGACAAGGACCGTGCAGAGCCCCATGGGCTTCCCGTTCTACCGTTTCTGGAAGGAGGCCGACAATGTGTGAGGCTGTTTCTACTCTCCTTGTTGGCTCTGCGGCTGTCCCCGGCGGCGCTGCCGCAACATCTGGGATCATCGGCTCAGCGGGGCTCGTCTCCCCTATCTTCACAGTGGGGGCGTCTCTTGCTGGCCTCGGCCTGTCCGCAGTCGGCGCAGCCCAGGAGGCCGACAGCAAAAACGCCGCAGCTGATGCGCAGTCCAAGATCGCCGCGAACAACGCCAAGATCGCCGAGAACGAGGCGCGCTATGCCGAGGGCGTGGCCGACAGGAACGCCCAGGTCAAGCGCAGGCAGACCGCCCAGCTCATCGGCACGCAGCGCGCGGCCATGGGTGCCAGCGGGGCCGTGGTGGATCAGGGCAGTTTCATGGACATCACGCTCGACACCGCGCAGCAGGGCGATCTGGACGCGCTGGCGCTGCTGGAGGAGGGCGACAGGGCGGCCTGGCGCGCGCGCGGTAACGCCGACAACTTCAGCGCCCAGAGCGACGTTTACGCCAAGTCCAAAACAAGCCCGCTGGCGTCCGTCACGGGCTCACTGCTCCAGGGGGCGGGCCAGATCGGCAGCAACTGGTACAGAATGACAAAGAAGAGCTAGGCCATGGCGAGAATACCGGAATACCAGCCGCAGTTCGACCACCAGAGCGTTGACCTTGGCGCACCCAAGCAGCAACTAAGCATCCCCGCCGCCGCTTTCGGGAGCGACGGCAAGGCGCTACAGGAGGCCGGGAAGGGCCTACAGGACGCCGGGACGGTCATGGCGGCCATCCGCACCCGCATGGGCGAGGAGAAGGCCGCTGCGGACGCGAACAAGGCCCTGTCGGAACTTATCGACACCACCGCCCCCTATGAGGCCCAGGTTGCGTCCAGCAAGGGCGAGGCGGCCATAGGCGTGACCCAGGGGATGCGTGAGCATATCCGGGGCGTGGCGGAAGACATCGGCGGCAAGCTCTCAGGCGGCGCGCGGGAAACATTCGACCGGGCTGTCGAGGGGCACTACCGGGAGAAGATCGCGGTCATCTCGAAGCACGAGGCCGCGCAGCTCCAGGAATACCGCTTCACCGCCGCCGACGCCCTGGCGGTCAAGGAGGCGCAGAGCGCGCTCACGAACTTCAACAACGCCGAGTTGTTCAACTCCGGCCTGGCCCGCGCCGTGGAAAAGAAGTTGGAGGCCCTGGCCGTCAAAGGGCTGGGGGAGGACTCCGCGCAGGCGCAGCAGGCCATCGCCGCGTTCCAGTCCATCGCCGTGCGCGGGCGCGCCCAGACCTACCTGAACCGTGGGGCCTACGGCGAGGCCAAGGACATTGCCGTCAACGACACACGCCTACTGCCCGAGGACCGCGAGCACCTGGACAAGGCCATCAAGCCCCTGGCGACCCTGGGCAAGGCGCAAGAGGTCTACGACCGCCTCAAGGGCATGGGCGAGGGCGCCGCCAAGGTCATCGAGGCGGACAAGACGCTTGAACCAGACGTGTGTGAAAAGGCCCTGGAGCTTGTTGACCACGGCATTTCACGCCAGCGATCGGCCATCCAGTTCAATCAGCACCAGGGGGCAATCACCCTGTCCGGAAAGATCGTCAAAGCCTATCAGGCCGGGGACATCGTGGGCGCGCAACGTTTGGCGGACACCGCGCCCCTGTACGCCGCTGCGGGTGCTTCGGAGCTGCTGACCAAGCTCTCCTCGGGCTCCATGCGCCCCGATGAGGGCGGCCCTGCCGGGCTGGTGTGGGAACTGCGCCAGAAGGCAGCGGAGAGCCCCACGGCGTTCATGGACGATTGGTCGAAGAACCGCGTCAGCTACTCGGCCCGTCTCTCTGCGCATTCGCAGTCCCTGTTCGACAACCTGTTCACGGCGGCCCACAAGGGCGACGGCAAGCCGATGGAGGAACTGCTGTCCGACCAGGAGTTGCTGAAGAACACGGCAAAGCAACTCGGGATCAGCACCAAGGAGGGTGCCAGCAAGGCCGACGCCGAAAAGATGGGCAAGCTTGAGCGCGAGTACACGCGCGTCGTGGAAGACGCCATGAAGGCCAAGGGCGGCAAGCTCTCCACTGCTGAGAAACAGGCCATCATCGACAAGCAAATCCTCCTGCCAGGCACGGTGGCGGGCATGATGTACGGACGCAGCCAGCAGACCATGTTCGGCGCGAAGGTGAAGGGCGACACCACGTTCAAGCCGGACACGCCGCAAGCCCCGCCCAGGCCCAGCAAGAACATTCCCGGCCTGTTCTACAGCCATGCAGCAGGTGCCTGGGGCGTCGAGGACTCTGCCGGGCGCTTCCGCCCCTACCTGGGAGGCAAGTAATGGCGAATGTGCCCGGCAGATTGCCTGACGGCCTTGACCCTGCTGATTTCGGTCCTGCCGTGCCGCTTGGCGGGGGCACCCCCGCCCGGTCGCCCATGCCCAGGCCTGCGGCGGGCGCGGTTGACTCGCGGCTTCCCGAAGGCTTGGACCCTGCGGACTTCGGCCCGCCCGTCGAACAGTACCAGCCCATCGGCCTGGACGTTGACGGCCTGAGGTCGTCGCTGAGCCGCTCCCTTGGCGTCCAGCCAGACCACGCGGCGGACATCTTCAAGATTTCCCGGCGCACCGGCCTGGACGTTGGCACAGTGGAGCGCAACCTGCCCGAGGCCAAGCGCGCGGATGAGCTGGCGCGCAGCGCGGAAGGTCTTGATGCCTTCATGCAGCGCAACCCCAGGGCCACGACCTGGCTACGCGACCCGGCGAACTTCGGGCTGGCCAAGGACGACCTGGACGCGCTGGGCGGGGTCGAGCAGGCGTTCATGCGGAACAGCCAAGAGCCGGACGAACTGGCGCAGCGCACTGGCCTTGACTGGCTGGCGGCGGCGGGCGGCCAGACCATCGCGCAGAGCCAGCGCAACCTGGACCTGGCCGAACTGCGCACCCGGCAGCTTTTCGGGGATGCCAGCCCTGAAACACAGGCCCAGGTGGACCGCTTGAAGAGCATGGAGCAGGCAAAGCCGAAGACGGACGGGCTGGCCCAGGACATCTACATCAACACGCTGGACCTGTTGCCGCAGTTATTGAGCCAGGCCAAGGACCGCGTGTTCTCCGGGCTTCAGGGCGGCATGGGCGCTGGCGGCGCGGCTGCTCTTGGTAGCGCCATGACCGGGCCTGCCGCGCCGGGGGCGGCGGCCATCTCCGTGCCGACAGCCTTTGCAACTGGCTTTGGCATTGCCCAGGCCTTTGGCGGGGCGAAGAACGCCTTCACGATGGAGGCGGGCGGGGCCTACGACGAATACAAGGACATCCAGGGCATAGACGACGGCACGGCGAAGGTGGCGGCGTTCCTGGTGGGCGCGGCCAACGCGGGCATTGAATACGCGCAGTTCAACCTGCTGCTGAAAACCATGCCCGGCGGCGACACCATCAAGCAGATGCTGACGCGCCAGGGGATGCGCGAGGCGCTGGCAGTCCCGACTGTGCGCACCGCCTTGTCCAATTTCGCCAGGGGCTACGGCAAGACGCTCTCGCTGGAGACGGCGCAGGAGGTTTTGCAGGAGGCCATCACCTTCCTTGGCGGCCAGGCCGTGCGCAAGGATGCCGGGGTCGAGGGCCAGGGCTGGGGCGAGTTCGCAGAGCGCATGGGCGACACCGCATATCAGGCCGGGACTGGCTTTGCCCTGCTCACCGGCTCGGGCCACGCCATGAGCCTTGGCCAGGACGCCAACCGAGCCCGCCAGGCCCAGCGCATGGGCGCGACCTTTGACGAGATCGGCAAGCTCTCCGGCGAGTCCAAGCTCAACGCGCGCCTGCCCGAGGCCTACCAGGACTACGTGGAGTACGTGCGGCGCGAGACCGGCGGGGCCGTGCCGGAGCAAATTTACGTGAGCGCCCAGCGCCTGGCCGAGGCCGTTGTGGAAACCGGCGCAAACGGTGGCGCCGGATCCGTGCAGGCGGACGCCCAGGTGCTGGCGCAGTTCTTCCAGTCCATCGGAGTGAAGCCGGAGGACGCGCAACGTATGGCCGCCCTGGACCAGGACGTGGCGATCCCCTTCGCGCTCTACCAGTCGAAGATCGCCGCCACGGACATCGGACAGACCCTGGCGAACGACCTGCGATTCACACACGACGGCATGACCCGCAACGAAGCCGCGCAGTTCGAGAAGGAGTTCCAGGGCCGGGTGCAGTCCGAGCTTGCAGCGCAGGAACAAAACCGCGTGCAGCACGATGCGGACCTGGCCCAGGCCATCGGCGAGTACAAGGGCGAGCTGGCGCGTGTGGGCATCAAAGGCAAGGACGCGGACACAACGCTGCAACTGCTTTCCGCCGGGGCCAATGTGGCCGCTGCGCGCTGGTCGGCCATCAAGGGCGAGTCCGTCACTCCGGCACAATGGCTGCGTGACATGCGCGGCCTGCAAATCAGGGCCGTGGAACAGGGCCAGGCGCAGCAGAAGGCCGACCTGGAGCAGGGCATTGCCCATGCCGGGGCTGACCTGTCCAAGCCCGAACAGGTTGCCGAGGCGGCGCGCCTGTGGGAGACAATGGGCACGGACAGCCCGTACTTCAAGTGGTGGTTCGGCGATTCCAAGGTGGTGGGCCAGGACGGCAAGCCGCTGGTGGTGTACCACGGCACCGGGGCGGATGTTTACCGCTTCGACCCGAACAAGCGCGGCGCTTCTAGCCACCAGCCCGACGCGCGAGAAGGCTACTTTTTTTCGTCTGCGCCGGAGGCAGGAAGCACTTACGCGGAAGCTTATGTCTACGAAAACCAGCGCGCACGGCCTAACGTGCTACCCACTTACCTGACAATGAAAAACCCACTGGATGTTCCGGCTGGCGGGCAGACGGTGCTAAACGCAGTCAAGCGCGCGAAGGCGGAAGGCCATGACGGCGTTATCCTACGCAATGACCGCGATGGGGGGATGGTCGCTGATACCTACATCGTCTTCGACCCAACCCAAATCAAGTCGGTCTTCAACCGCGGCACCTTCGACGCGAGCGACCCGCGCATTTTGATGCAGCAGGGCGCTGACCGCTCGGCGGCATTGGAGCAGTACAAAAAAGACCCCAACGTGTTCTGGCATGGGTCTCCCAGCGGCTCCCTGGTCGGCGCGACCAACGGCATCCACGTCGGCACGTACCGCGCCGCTGAAGAAGCACTGAATGCCCGCATCGGCATCCCCGCCGCCGGGTACTGGGATGGCACTCGCGCCTACGGTCAGACGCTGCTTGCTGGCAAGAAGCGCATGAAGGACCTGGGCGAGTACCCCACCGGCTTTAACGTCGATGCCCCTGAAGAGGACTACTTCCCAGGAGACGCGAAGAGCCGCGCCAAGTACAGCGGCGGGCAGGAAGTGGACTTCGCCAGCCGCCCGGTCATTTCCCCCGTCAAGATCGTGGGCGAGATGAGCAACCACCGGGGCAAGCCGATGGCGGACTTTAAGGCCAATGGGCAGATGTCCGCCATGAAAAAGCGGGGCATTGCGAAGCGCGGATACTTCTACACGAACGACGGGGAGGACGCTGGGAGCATCTCTGCGGTCGTGCCCTCCCGTGAGCACTTGGAGGAGATGCCCCTTCCTAGTTCAGGGCAGACACTTTTCCAATCCGCCTTTCACGGCTCCCCGTACCGCTTCGACAAGTTCACCCTGGACCACATCGGCAGCGGCGAGGGCGCGCAGGCGTATGGATGGGGGCTGTACTTCGCGGGAAACAAGGAAGTTTCCGAGTGGTATCGCAAAAACCTTACTGATCGCATGTGGCAGACTGCGGATGGGCAAACGCTCCCGCACGGCGAGGCTTTTGAGAAAATCCGCAAGGCCGTGGCTGCTGTTGGTGGAGATAGCCATTCGTCCAGCGTCATTGCCGACAACATCATGCAGACGCTTGAAAGTTCTAAGTCGGCAAAAAGCGCGGCAAAGAAGTTCGAGCTTCCCGGCGGTGTTTATGGCCCGGCGTACAAGGCCGGGATGGACGAAGCCCTACGCCTAGACATGAAGCGCGCCAAGGGCCAGCTCTACGAAGTCACCATCCCCGACGACGACACGATGCTGGATTGGGACAAGCCCCTGTCCGAGCAGCCGGAGGGGGTCAAGAAGGCGCTGGCCCCGCTGTTGGAGAAACTGCGCGCTGGTGCAGAAGAGCAAAACCCTGCGTACCGCACACTGCCCGATGTGCTCCGGCGCATCGAAGACGGGACTGCGACGGGGGAGGCCATTTACGCCTGGGCGGGTTCTGACCCAAAGCGCGCCTCCGAGTATCTCAAGTCCATCGGCATCCCTGGCCTGCGCTACCTGGACGGCACCAGCAGGGGCAAGGGCGAGGGGCATCACAATTACGTGGTGTTCGATGACGCGCAGATCGCCATTGACAAGACGTACTTCCAGGCCATCCCCCAGGGCGCGCGCGGCTCCATTTCCTTCACCAACCGGGGGACATTCATCGATCTGTTCAAGGGCGCGGCCAACCGTTCCACCCTGCCGCATGAGTTCGCGCACTTGTTCGTGAACGACATGCAGGCCATGGTCGCCACCGGCAAGGCCCCGGAAAGCGTCGTGCGCGACCTGGCGGCACTCCAGTCGTTCGCGGGCGACCTCCTCACGGTGGAGGCGCAGGAGAAGCTCGCCAAGGCCTTCGAGGTCTACCTGCGCGAGGGCAAGGCCCCCAGCCCGGAGCTGCGCACGACATTCCAGACTTTCCGCGCCTGGCTCACGGCCATCTACCGCGACATCCGCACGCTGCTTGGCCCAGGCGACCTGAACGACGAGTTGCGCGGCGTGTTCGACCGCATGTTGGCTTCTGAGGACGAGATAGCCCAGGCCGAGGCCTACTACGGCGCGAGGGACGCGCTGGAAAAGGTAGCGGCGGACATGCTCACCGACGCGGAAAAGAAGCGCATCACCGAGTTGCGGGGGGCATCCCATGCGGCCGCGCTGGAGAAGCGCACGCAGCGGTACGTGTCGGCCTACCTCAAGGCCCTGGGCGGCAAGGCCGAGTTTGAGCGCCAGGCCAGCGAAGAGGTGGACGCGCGGGCGATCTATGCCAATGTCAAGGACATCGCCGAGAATGGCGGCCTGCCCCGCGCCGCGCTGGACGAGCTTGTGGGACAAGAGCAGGCCCAGGCGCTGTTTCTCAAGTTCCCCGGCCTTGTGTCCGCGCGCGAGGCATCGCTGTTTGGGGCGCACGACCTGGATCTGATCGCCGCCGCACACGGCTACCAGAGCGCGGACGCGATGGTGGCGGACTTCCAGAAGGCCATGACGCGCGGGGAGGCCGCGCGCAACCTGGCCGCCGAGAAGATGCAGGCCGAAGAGGCGCGCCTGCGCGAGTCCCTGGCCAACGAGACCGTGCCTGGCGACGAGGACGTGCATTCCGATGAAACCCTGGAGCGGCTGACGACCGAGGCCCGCGCACTGGAGCGCAAAATCAGGAATGACGCCGGGGCGAAGACGGCCGTGTCCAGCCCGATCAACGCAGCAGCCTCGCGTGAGGTGGCTCGCGCCGTACTGGAAACCATGACCGTGACCAACGCGCGCGACTACAGCCGCTTTGCCGCCGCCGAGCGCCGGGCCGGGCTTGAGGTCGCACAGGCCGTCAAGGCTCAAGACTGGACGAAGGCCCTGGGCGCCAAGCAGCGCGAGGCCATCAACCACGCTCTGGTCCTGGAGGCCGTCAAGCTGCGCGAGGAGGTCACGAAGGAACTCGCCTTCGCCCGGCGCATCGGCAACAGCAAATCCATGCGCTTCGAGGCCAAGGAACAGGCGCTGTCCGTGATCCAGGCCTACGGGCTCGGCACGGAGAAGATGGCCCCGGAGCGGCCCGGCGAGTTGGTGGATCTGGCCGGGTACCTGAAGGCCGCTCTCGAAGAGGAGATGTTCAACCCCTTCGACGCCTTCCCGGACTGGCTGCTGCGCAAGGAAAAGGCAGGGAAGTACCGTGCCCTGACCGTGGCCGACTTCCGCGAAGTCGCCTATCTCATGCGCACCCTGGCCGATGTTGGCGGCAGCGCGGCCATCCACATGGCGACCGAGGACGTGAGCTATGAGGCCAAGGCCGCCGAGCTGGCCGGGGTCGTCCGCAACTCCGGCAACGTCGCCGCCAAGCACGACGAGGGCACGAAGCAACAGAAGGCCGTGCATATCTTCCGCTCCCTCATGTCCACGATGCAGCAGCAGCTCGACATGTTCCGCAAGGCTGACGGGTACGTGAACCTTGGTCCGGAGAACTCGCACCTTGTCGGCCCGAATCAGGAGTTGTTCGAGCGCATCCAGAAGTCCACCGCGCGGATGCTCGGGATGCTCCAGGGACATGAGCCCGCCATGAAGGAGATCGCCAAGGTGCGCCAGGCCTTCGTGGACAGCTTCCGCAAGGCCTACGGTGAGCGCGTGGCCGAGGTCAACGGCGTGGCCGTGCCGCAAATCATGCAGGACAACGAGCGCTACACCTGGACGGCAGAGCGCATCTGGACCATTGCGCGCAACATCGGCAACGGCGGCAACCGGCGCTGTCTCATCGAGGGCCTGGGCCTTGAATGGTCGAGCATCCAGCAGCTTCTGCGCGTGCTCACCAAGGACGAGCTGCTGGCCGTGCAGCGCGAGGGCAAGATCATTGGCAGCCACTACGCCGAAGCGGACAAAACGTTCCGCCAAGTCTATCACCGGCCCATGGCCCAGCGCATCGAGTACCAGCCCATGACCATCCAGGCGGCGGACGGCCCGGTGCAGCTTGACGGCTGGTACTTCCCGATCAAGCCCGACGCCAAACTTAACCAGCGCGCCGGGGACCGCGAGGGCGCGGACATCATGAAGGCGGATGCCTCGGCCAGCGCCTTCCCGCCGAACCCACGCAAGAGTTTTACCAACGCGCGCACCGGGGCGGCTGTGCCTGTGGCGCTTTCCTTCGACGTGTTCGAGCGCGGCATCGCCGAGCAGACGCGGTTCATCGCCATGGCCCCGATCCTCAAGGACGCCGACCGGGTGTTCCGGCAGGAGGAATACCGCCGGGCCTACACGGACGCCTTCGGGCGTGAGGCCTACGACGAAATCCGCCCGTGGCTCAAGAACATCGCCACGCCCGGAATGGAGCAGGTGGACGCCTACGACGACATCCTGAGCAAGGCGCGGCGCGGCGCCACGGCGTACATCCTTATCGGCAACCTCAAGAGCGCGCTCAAGCAGGAGCTGGGACACCTCCCGGCCATGAAAGAAATGGGAGCGGCCTGGGCGCTGCGGGGCATGAAGGCCCTGGCCGTGGACGGTGACATGACCGTCGAGGCCATCAACGCCATGGACCCGCGCATGAAGAACCGGGAAAAGGGCTTCGACACCGAGCAGCGCGAACTGCTGGCCAAGGCGCGCAACGAGACCGTCAAGCTGGCTTTCGGAAAGATCGACACCCACGTCACCGAGCATGATGTGCTCAAGTTCGGCATGACCTTGCAGCGCCTGTTCGACCGGCACACCACCTACAGCGTGTGGGCCGGGGCCTACCTGAAGGGCCGAGACGGGCTCAACATGTCCGAGCAGGAGTCCATCGACTACGCCTACCGCATGGTGGAGCGCACCCAGGTGACGAACACCGACGCGGCCATGAACGCGATCCAGCGCGGCAAGTCATGGGTCCGCCTGTTCTCCATGTTCATGTCCGAGGCCCTGCCCAAGGGCAGCCGCATCCGCGTGGACTTCAACGCCTTTAAGAACGGGAAGATCGGGGCCGGGCAATACGCGCGCGCTGTGTTTTATGAGCTGATAGGGCCGGTGCTGTTCAACGTGGTAGGCCTGAACCTGCTGGCGTCGGTGGCCCCGGACGAGCCCAAGGAATACTTCTGGGCCTTCTGGAATGAGCTGTTCGGCGTGTTCCCACTGCTGGGCGGCGTGAGCGGCTATTTCTTGTACGGGAGTGGCCCGGCAGAGTCGGCGGCGTTCACGGGCATGGAGGTGCAACTCAAGGCCGCGCAGAAGTCGTTCAACCTGGCGCAGGACTTTGAAGACGAGAGCAAGCAGGCCGCGCTATTCAAGGCGCTCATCGACGTGGCGGCCTACAAGTACAAGGTCGGCAACGTGCGCAGGTTCTACGAGACCGCAGCGGAAGCGTTTGAGGACATGGCCGATGGAGAGACGAAAAACCCGTTCCGGCTCGTCATCAGAAAACCCAAAGGGCACGAATAGGAGGCCACGCGCATGACTCTAAGCTCAAACAACTCTTCGGCAACGCTCGACGGGAACGGCGCGACCACGAGTTTCCCTTTTGACTTCGTGGTGTGGAGCACTTCGCAGTTGCGGGTGTACATTACCGGAACTGACGGTCTGACCGACATCACCACGAACTGGACGGCAACCCTAACCGAGACGGGTGGAAACGTCGTGTACCCGGCTGTGGGCGGTACCGTGCTACCAACCGGGGCAAGCATTACCATCCTGCGCGACATGCCGCTGACGCAAACCATAAAACTGACCTCTGGCGTGGCGTTTGACCCGACAGTCATTGAAACGGCCCTTGACCAGATCACCGGGTCATTGCAGCAAATCAATGAAGAGGCCGAGCGCAGCGTGAAGGTTGCTCCGGGATCTTCGGTTGACCCGGCGGACCTGTTGAACACGTTGACGGCGGATGCCGTCAGCGCCGCCGCCTCTGCCGCCACGGCCGCCACGCAGGCCGGGCTTGCAGCCACAGCCAGGACAGGGGCAGAGACGGCACAAGGGTTGGCCGAGGACGCGAGGGACGCGGCAGTGGCGGCTGTCGGTGCTGTTAAGGTGAGTGCGGACGACACCACGGCGGGCTACCTGGACGGAAAGCTGGCTCTGGCGTCAAACAGCGGTCTCGTGACGGCGGTGTTGAGTCCAGGCGGAAACGAGACGCTAACTCTGGCTGTTGACTTGGACACGGACCCCGGCCTCACGTTGGGGGCTGGTGGTCTTAAGGTGACTGCGGACATGCTGCGGTACAACGCTTCCAAGGTCCGCACCAAGTCACACCCCTGCACCAAGTCTGCCGTTACCGACAACAGCCTGACCCCGGACCTCACCACGGCAGAGACGTTCGACTGGACGCCCACCGGGGCCGCTACCCTGAATGCGCCGACCATCATTGGTTCAGGAGTGTGGGCCATTCGCTACAACTACACTAGCGGCCCGACGCTTCCCAAGGCCACATATGACGGATCGGTGTGGGCCGCCACGGGGGATATCCTGCTGGTTGTTGGGTTCGGGTCTGCGGACTACGAACTCGTTTGGCTGAACAAGGCGTAGCCATGAATATCAACCAAATACTACTCGCTGCGGCGATTGGAGAAGCGATGCCACTGATATTTGAGGAACTTCCTATCACCAAGGCGGCGGCTGACGCAACACACTTCGTTTCCGAAGCCGACAACTCCGCAGGTGGAAACCTCACTGGTGTTGGGGCGGGTCTGTCTGGTGCAGATCTTGTGTTCACGCAAACCGGAACCGTTGACGCCGCCTCCGCTGGCTGGACAAGCATTGCTGCGAACAAGGGTTTTACCGTTACGAATACGTTCATTGACACGTTCATGCGCAATGCAACTGGTTTTTCCATGCTGTGGCACTTGAAGAACACAACGGCAGCGGCATCGGCGACCACCGCAATACTTGTCTATATGGCCGGAACATCTCCGGCCAATTGGCAAAATTTTGCGTCTGGCATTACCACACAGGCGCAACTGATAACGCAAATGATCGGGAAGTTCGGGACGAACCTTGTATGCCAATCAGCAACTCCAGCCGATATTCTTCCTGCCAGCAGCGAGTTCTATGTTCTAGAGTCCAACGACTACACCAATGACTTGTCATTCGTGGGGATATCTGTAGGGGCAACACAACCGACAAAACTTACAGATTTTGTTGTCTATGCCGTAAGTACAGCTGCGCAAACTGTCCCGGCGAGTGCCGTTTCTTGTACTGCTGACACAAACTATGTGCTTGGCTACAGCACTGGCGGAGCAGCTTTCAGCTTCAAGTCATTCACTGCGAAACTCGGCCCAAGCGTAACTCTGGCCTAGGAGCACACCATGAAACTCTACCATCTCGCCACCACCTCTGTCGTTGACTCGCGCAAGATGGGATACGTTGAAATAATTCCCGGTGGGTTTAAGCCAATCTCACAATGCACCCAAGCGGAGCGCATTTCCGCAGGGTATCTGGACTTTGCGGAAGTCCCGGCCCCAGCCAACCACACTCCCGGAGCGCCGCACGACGAGCGCACGGGAGAGGCGGTGTACCGCACCTACCCGAACGCCGTGCTGGACGAGGACGCGCAGACAGCGGCGGCTGATGCTGCAATCTTGGCGCAGATCGCCGATCTTGAGGCCCTACAGACGCCGCGCCTAGTCCGTGAGGCACAGAAAAAAAAGGCATGCACCATCAACAAGCCGGGGTGTGTCATTGACGGCATGTCACCGGAGGATGCGATGGACGCCATTGACGCGGCGGCGGACGCTTTGCGTGCGCAGTTGGTAAACCCGGTGTACTACCAAGTAGAGAGGGGATAGGGCCCCCAGGGCCTGCCCTGGTGCGCAGGTCGGCCGTGGCCCGGACATGAGCGACGGCACGCCTCGGTGCCGGGAGTGCGGCGAGGAGATCCCGGCCGCGCGCCTGGCCAAGGTGCCGGATGCGGAGCGCTGCGTGGGGTGCCAAGAGGATGCCGAGCGCTCACGGTGAAACGCCACTTTGCGGGCGTGTGGTTCCGTAAGTGGTTCAGCGAAAGAAACATGGCCTTACCGCACAACGCGGCAAGGCCATTTTTTTACTTGGTCGGGGCAATTTTGTGTCTCACTTCTCGCTAGTTTTGAGTCTCAACGGGGGTTGCGCACCACCTGCGTGGCCTCTTTAATCGCTTCTTCAACCAGCGGGTCATGTCCGCACAGCCCAACCATACGCAGCGTCCCGGCCTCAGCAGCCTCTCTGCGCTTCTGCTCAAGTATCACGTCGGTCAGAATTGCGATTTCCAGGCTTTCACGCATTCCGGCGACGATGGTGGTGATGGATGGGTTAGGCATGGAAGGCCTCCAGGAGCACGGGCTTAACGCCACGCGGCAGGTAGAGGGGATGCTTCGGGGAGCCGTCAGCGTTCAGACCCAGGCAATGCACCTTTGAGCCCAGGAGGCCGGAACCGAGGACGTAGGCGACACGCTGCGCGATTTGGGGCCACCTTGTCTTATTCACCGTTCCTGGGTTTGCTCCCCACCCGGCCAACACGAGATCGCTCATGCCCACGGCCTGCGAAATGTGGCTGTCGTTAAGCGGCCCAACCGGATCAGAATGGTGCAGGAGGTGGCGCCCGCGCGTGGCGATCCTGGGCACGTTCTCGAACACGATCAGCTCGGGCGGCCCGTCGTCGTGGTCGGCCCAGGCCTCGAGCATGAGCCAGACGCCGCGCAGGGTCAGCCGGTTCAGGGCCTGATACTTGCCGGTCTTGCTCCGGGTCTCGGACAGCAGGCCCGAGAAGCCCTTGCAGGGCGCGGACAGGAACACGATGTGCGGGCGTTCGCCGCCAGCTGCGCGCCGGATCGCATCCGGCCCGGCCTCGCGCCAGTCGGCCGGAGGTTCGCAGCCGTGGAAGTCCAGGTACTGCTCGCGGTCGAACATATCCAGGCAGGTGCCCGGCACCCCGGCCAGCAGCGGCAGGACGCGCTCCGTGCGCAGCGGCTCCACGTAGTTGGCGCGCACCAGGGCGCTCCTGGCCATTGCCAGCAGGATGTCTCTGAATGGTTTCGGCGTGGCATTCCTGATGCGCGTCTTATTCTTGCCGCCAATCATCGCCATCATGCCGATGCGCCGGGCCTTCTCGTACCCGTACCGCTCAAGGGCCACGGGGTGTAGGCGTTGCTCGGTCTTGCCCCAGACCAACTCCGGCAGGTCAACGCCCTTGGCGTAGAGCCAAGTCGGCTTGCCGCTGAAATGTCCATAGTGACCCTGGTACACGCAACAGGTCCAGCCACAAAAATCGTCTGCCTTGACCCACCCGCCAGAAACGGGGGGCCTGTTCAGGCCGAAGGTGGCCCAGGCGTGGGAATCCTTGGGGTGCTCCAGCACGCCGCCGAACCTCCGAACAGTTTCCAGGGCAGAGGCGAAGCATCCCCCATCTTCACCCAGGGAGAACTGATGCGGCTTGCGCGTGCTACCGTGCCAGAAGCGCCCCCACCTCTGGCAAGGCGGATGCGCAACAACAGGATGAGGGCCAGCGTACAGCCGAGCGTCACGCTGTTCATCCCACGGGTCAACATCTGGAAGCCCGAAGTAGCAGCCGTTGGACTCGACAAACAACGCGGCAACGGCCCCGCCGCCGCAGTAGATGTCCACGTTGCAAGGGGAGGGGGCGGTCATTGACGCACCTCCAGGGCTTCTCGGTCGCAGGCGTCAAGCCATTCGTCGTAGCTCTCCGGGAGTGCGCACAAGGTCGCCTGGGCCTTGGTGTTGCGCCCGCAGTCCGCTTCGTCGATCCAGTGTTCGGCGAATTCATCTGCGCCCACTACATCCCACGTCTGGCCGTCGACATAGGCAACAAACACCTGGCCCGGCTCAATAATGGTTCGATTTGCGCCGGAACCAAAAATGAACGGGACCTCCGGCTTTGCGTAATAGCAGGCGCGCGTGGCGTCTGCGACATGGATAGCGCGCCGGTAGATCATGCTGCGGCCTCCTGTGGATTGGGTATGGGGCCAGACCATTCCCGCTGCGGTGCAACATCAAAACAATCCGGCAAGCAGCAGCTAAAAAAACAGCCTTGCGCGTCTTTGTCCACGCGCACCATTTTCTCCTCACGGCCCTTGTTCCGGCACCAGTAGAATCCCGGCCTGTCCGGTGGAGTCGTGGTCCAGCGAAGGGCGGTCATGCGGAGGCCTCGGCGCGCTTGAACTCAACCACCCACAGCCAGGGATTCACGTCACAGCCTAAGCCGCGATTCCCGTACATGCGCTCCCACGTTTGGATGAAGGGGATGATGGCCCCATGCCCGCTAAAGCCTTCGGCCTGGGCATCGGCTATGCTGATGTCGCACAACCGCTCCACGCGCACGCTCACGATCTTCAGCCAGATACGAGCCGCCTCACGGAAGATGCCGTTGGGGATGCCACGCCCAGCAACCCACCATGAAGGCGGTTGCCCCCCTCGCAGCAAGCGGTCTGGTAAGCAGACGCGATGTTTGACGCCTCCTGCCGCGAATTGAATATCGAAAAGCCCTGGGGCATCGTACTGCTGTGTCCTCGCGGCCACCCGCCCCGGCTCTCGCACCCACAGGCGATCGCCGGGCCGTCCGTAGGGGCAGCTGATTTCCTCATGGCTGTTGTCGTCAACGTCAGTCTGAATATCGAGCCAGTGACGCCCATCGTCATCGGTGTAGCAGTCAGACAGACCCCACTCCATGATGTCTTTTCCGCAATGGTCCCAATGCGGGACCTGCTTCACCGGCCTGCGCGTCTGCGTCTTTGCCCCTCCGAGGATCGCGCAGACCATCGGGCCGGAGAAGAGGATGGGGCGCTCACGCATTTGGCACCTCCTCCCAGGTCTGGCCATCGAGGGCGCGGCCCTTGGGCTCGTAGATGATGCTCATGACTTCCTCATTTCCGCGAGTGCGCGGGTAAGGTCCAGGCTGGCGCGGCGGACGGAGCCGCACAGGGCCGTGCCGTTTTCCATGTAGAGCCACGTCGGTTCGCCTGGGCCGCGCTTCCTTTCCTCGATCGTCTCCCGCAGGAGATTCGCCACGCGCAGGAACCGCTGCGCCTCGCCTATCGCCGCCTGAAGTGTCTTTGCGTCCATCTTCCCCTCCTCCGTGTTGTTGTTCCTTCGCTCATTCCCGCCCCGGCTCTCCGGTCCGAGGCGGTTTGAGGGAAGGGTTCACGCCGCCCGGCGGGCGTCGTACTGGAACATCGAGAGCTGCTTCACGGCCTCCTTCGGGGTCATGAGGTTACCAGCGCCGTCGATGTAGACCGCGCCGGAGCAGGCCACGGCAGGAATGACCGCCTTGACCTCGCCCGCAATGTCGGCCTTGTTGTGGTTGTGCTTGTCCAGGGTGGCCGTCAGCTTGGCGTTGACCACCCACTTCTCGTCTCCGTCCAGGCGCACGGCCATGTCGAACATGGCGGTCTGCATGGCCTCAAACAGGTCCTGCACGAAGCGGCCGTTGCCGATGCTCAAGAGCAGGGCCAGGGCCTTCTCCTCGGCGTGGCAGTCCTGGGGCATGCGCAGCAGAGTCAGTTCCTGGATCGCCTCGACGAGTTCCTTGCCCAGCGCCTCGATCTCCTCGCGCATCTCCTGCTCGAACTCATAGAGCCAGGGCTCGGCGTCGAGCATGGCGTAGAAGTCGATCTCGTGCGGAAAGGGCATGCGGCCCTGGGTGTAGGCGCGGAAGGCCGGGTGAAAGAGCGTGGGGCCGCTGGCGACGATGGGGGCGGGGAAGGTCTCCCGCACCGTGGTGGGCTTCTTCTTGGTGGTCTTCATGGGGTGCTCATTTGTGTTTTTGCGGGCCGCCCGCCGGGGAAGTGACGGACGGCCCTGGGTGAGGGAGGCTAGACGGTGTACTCGATGCGGCCCAGGCTGCGGTCGAGCACGTCCATGCTGCTGGACATTTCCTCGATCGCCTGACGCAGCCTCGACGCGAGGTCGACTGAGCGCGGCGGCTGGCAGGCATCCATCGCATTTGCGGTGACACCGGAGCCCATCAGGGCGTCCGCCTTGTGCGCGCTGCGCCGGGACAGCTCTTCGCAGCGCACGGACAGGGATTCCAAGTCCGAAGCTAGGGTGTTGAGTTCGGGGTCCTTGGGGCAGGGTGATGTCTGGTTCATGGTGCGTTGCTCCTTTTGCGGGCCGCCCGCCGGGGGAAACGACGGGCAGCCCTGGGTGAGGGAGGGGCTAGTAAAGACGCGTGTACCCTGACTCGAACGGCTCTGCCGGGGAGTAGGACTTGTATCCGCCATCGTAGACCACGTAGTAGCCGCCAACCTTCGGGTTGTGCTTCCGCACGTACTCCCAATCAACACGGAACGCGGCGTACCCGGACTCCTCCGGCTCAATCATGGCGCTTCCGTCGCTCTCGCGGTTGGGTTCTCCGGCCCCGTCTGGGGTGATGCTCTTGATCTTGAGCGCCCAGACTTCCTTGTGGCACTTGTAGCGGGGCATCTCTATTTGGTCAGATCCCATAGTCCTTGATCCTCCTGGTTGTTGTTGCGGGCCGGTTGGTGGTCCCGGCCCTGGGGTGGGGAGGGGAGATTTAGTCGGCGGTCAGCCTGCGATACACGGCCCGCGTCAGCTCCACATCGGCCCCGCAGTATTTCGCGCAGGCTTCCGCATCGCCAGCCATCCACAGGTCATAGACCTTGCCGCCGTCCATGCCGGGCGTCTTCTCGCCAACGCCCAGGAACTTCGCCAGCGTGTCCAGCTTCGTGTAGTCCCGGCTGTCGCCACAGGCCCACATCAGCATGGTGTCGCGCACGTTGCCTTTGTAGCGGTCAAGGCTGATATGCTGTCGGATAAAGGGCATGTCGTGTTGATGAGCCTTGCGCCACAGCCATTTCATGTCGAAGTTGACGGCGTTATGTCCGATCCAGACAACTTCCTCGCCTGGTATCTCCTGGGCTGCGAACATGGCCTGGGCGAGAAGAGACATGAGCGCGGCCTCGTTGTCTCCGATTAGGGCCACGGCAGGACCATAGTTGAACGCCACACCGATGCACCAGATGCGCCCGGACATACTGTCAAGAGCCTGCTTGCGGTATGCGTCCTCAAGGCCTTCGAACTGCGCAGCGGCAATCTTGTCCGGGTCTTTCAGCCGTGCATCAATCTTGACCTCGTGCAGTTCGGGGCGCACCGGGCCAGGGATGGTTTCGATGTCGATGAAGATTTGCATTGTCGTTCCTCCTAGAACGGTACGTCGTCCATGCCGGTGCTGCTGCCGCCCGCAAAGTCGGGGCGCTTGCCCTGACCCTGGGGCTGATCTTGCTTCGGCTCACAGCTGCCCTTGCCGAGTCCCTGGACGCGCTGCGCGATGATCTCCGTGGTGTAGCGGTCCACGCCGTCCTTGTCCTGCCACTTGCGCGTTTCGATGCGCCCTTCCACCAGCACAAGCGCGCCCTTGGTCAGGTAGTCCCGGCAGAACTCCGCCGCCTTCTCCCACACCTTGACCTTGTGCCACTCCGTCTTTTCCTGGCCGTTGAACTTCTCGGAAGTCGCCACGGACAGTTCGGCCACGGTCTTTCCGCTCTGCGTGACGGTGACGCGCGGGTCTTGCCCCAGGTGCCCGCAGATGATTGCCTTGTTGAATGATGCCATTACGCTGCCTCCAGTTCCTGCTTGCGCTGTTGGTAGATCGCATCCACAGCGGCCTTGTCGCTCACGGCGTACCGGGCCGCGAAGTCTGGGCTGGTCCATTTGGCATCGAGCTGTTCCATGCCCCACTGCTTCACGGCGGCGCGCAGGCCGTCCACATTGATCGGCTCTGGCAGCACTTCTTTGCCGCTGTTCAGCCAGCCAGCGATTGTGCGCCCGGTGTCCTCGGTGATGGTGAACCAATGGTCCTGCTGGAAAAGACCGGTGCGGTCCTTGGTACCGTTGGCCTTTCCCGCGTTCATGGACAGGACGGTGGTCAGCTCGTACTCCACGCCCTCGCGCTGCTGCGCGCCCATGCCGAGCTTCTTGACTTCCTTCTTGCCGTTGGTTTCCACCAGCTCGTGCTTCTGCTTGCTGCGCAGGGTGCAGATGATGTGGCAGGGGCTGCGCAGGATGGCCTGGACAAACGCCTCGTGGCGCGGGTTGACCTTGGACCAGTTGGTGTAGGAGTTGCCCGGCATGGCATCGTGGATTTCCAGGATGCCCCCGGACCCCATCCACTCGTGTGATCCGCTGTCGATGATGATTGTGTCGTACCCGGCCTGTTCCGCGCCCTTGATGAGCTTGACGTACCGCTCCGGCTCAAAGGGTGGGCGCAGTTCGGCCACGTCGAACTCGCACAGGTCGGAGTACAGGCTTGCGCTGCCTTCCTCGGTGTCAATGACCGCGACCTTGCCACCCATGCCCTTGGCGATGAGCAGCGCCCCGTAGGTCTTGCCGCTCCCGCTTGGCCCGTCGATACCCAGGCGCAGTTTGGCTTGCTTTCTCTCTGCCTTTTTAAACATGGCGTTCCTCCTCGTGTTCGCGCATCATCTGCGCGGCTTTTTTCGCTCCGACGGATTCAACAGCCCCGTGAAAGTCCGGCGCAGGCCACTCGACCATCTTCCGCACGTACCCGGCCACCCACTTCTCGGCCTCGCGGCTGCGGCGGTAGGCGGCGCGCGCGGCGTCGTGCTGGGGGAGCTTGGTGGGGGCGGTCATATGCGGAACCTCCGGCCATCTGGGAGGTCCACGTAGTTATCGAAAGCCGGGCGCGGGATGCGTACGTAGGTGACTTCGCGGCGCTCAATGTGCATCTTCATGTGCTGCCCGATGCCCCCCCGCATACCGCACTCCTGACCACAGACCGGGCAAACCGTGCAGGGTCTCTTATGCTTATGGTGTCTGTGTTCGTAGCATTCGATCGGCTTGGTGGTGGCGCTCATGCTGCCCTCCTCGTGCCCTTGATC
>Ga0172381_10000895_pt1 | contig 37104 bp, 46 predicted proteins | sample Leawel6488metaG_FD_119754 | JGI IMG/M metagenome (GOLD analysis project Ga0172381, IMG submission 119754) | Leachate microbial communities from a municipal landfill in Southern Ontario, Canada - Leachate well 64-88 metaG | ecosystem: Engineered > Solid waste > Landfill > Unclassified | place... | reverse complement strand
TCCGGTAAAATTAAAAAATGAAATTGACAAAAAAATCAAGAAAATCAAATCAATGCAAAAGTAAGAAAATAAATGTCCCAACGAGCGGGCTCATAGTCAGGTTTTTAAATGTCTAAATGCGGCGCGAAAGCAAAAAAGCGGGTTTGTCCCGCTTTTTAATTTTTTTATTCACAGATTATTATTTTGCGTCCTTTAAGGACAAGTTTATTCTTCCTTGGTCGTCAATTTCAACCACTTTAACTGAAATCATATCGCCGACATGAACCACATCTTCAACCTTATTGACGCGATAATCGGCCAGTTTGGAAATATGAACCATTCCTTCTTGTCCGGGTAGAATTTCCACGAAGGCGCCGAAATTCATTATCCGTTTGACCACGCCCGAAAATATCTCCCCCACCTTGACTTCGCGCGTGATATTTTCAATCCATTCGGTCGCTTTTTTCCCGGCTACCGGCGTTTCCGCGGTGATGAAAATCGTGCCGTCTTCTTCAATGTCTATTTGCACTCCGGTTTGCGCGATAATTTCATTAATCACTTTGCCGCCCGGTCCGATCACTTCGCGGATTTTTTCGGGGTTGATATGAATAATGATGATACGCGGCGCGTAAGGCGACAATTCCGGCCGCGGGGCGCTCAAAGTGTTTTCCATCACGTCCAAAATTTGATTGCGGGCAATTTTCCCTTGTTCCAGGACATCAGCCATCATTTTTTCGGTAATGCCGTCAATTTTAACATCCATTTGAATGGCGTTGATTCCGTTGCGCGTGCCGGCGACCTTGAAATCCATATCGCCGTGGTGGTCTTCCGGGCCTTGAATGTCGGTTAAAACTTTATAATTGTCAAAGCCCTTTGAAATCAGTCCCATTGAAATTCCGGTTGCGGGCGCTTTAATCGGGACACCGGCATCCATTAACGCCAAAGTTGCGGCGGATAAAGCGGCCATTGAGGTTGACCCGTTGGAAGAAACGATTTCCGAGGTTACACGGATGGTATAAGGGAAGTCATCCACCGAAGGGATTAGCGGCAGCAATGTTTTTTCGGCCAGCATACCATGCCCGATCTCCCGCCGGCCGGGGGCGCGCAAAAAGCGCACTTCGCCGCAGGAATAAGGCGGAAAATTATAATGATGCAAGAAGCGTTTTTTGCCGGTGATTTCCATACCATCAAGCAATTGCTGGTCGCCGGGCGCACCCAAGGTCGCACTGGAAAGCGATTTTGTTTCGCCTCTTTGAAAAAGGGCGGAGCCGTGGGTGCGCGGAATGACCGCCACTCGCGCCGAAAGCGATCGCAATTGATCGGAGGTGCGGCCGTCGGGGCGCAAACCGGTGGCCAGAATGACTTCGTGCAGGGTTTTGTCAATTTCTTTTTCAAAGAACGCTTTGGCGAATTTGATTCTTTCCGCATCTTCCGGATAGGTTGCCGCGGCATATTCTTCAAGCTTGGTTTTAGCCGCGTCCATCGCTTCTTGGCGAACATCTTTTTGTTTTTGATAGAGAGCATCTTTCAGCGAATCGCCCAGCTGGCCGCGCAATTCGCTTTCATAATCGGCTCCGAACAGCGGCTCTTTGAGCGCCATTTTCGGCTTGCCGATTTTTTTGGCGATTTCGGTTTGAAAATCAATCAGTTGTTTGATATAGGGTTTGGCAAACCGAAAAGCGCCCAAAACCATTTCTTCTTGGGCTTGATCAAACCCTCCTTCAATCATATTGGCGATAACCTCGTTTTCGCGGACAATGCCGGCGAAAACCACATCCACCGCGCTTTTTGCCCGTTGTTCGTAGGTGGGATTGAGGATATAATTCCCGTCAAGATAGCCGACGCGAACCGAAGCGGCCGGACCGTTCCAGGGAATATTGGAAATTGTCAGCGCGCAGGAAATGCCGAACATACTGAGAATGTCGGGTTCATTTTCCGCATCCCAAGACAACACCGTGGCGATGGTTTGCACTTCGTTTTTCAAGCGGTCGTCAAACAGCGGCCGAATGGAGCGGTCAATTTGGCGCGCATTGCAAATCGCTTCGTCGCTTGGCCGCGTTTCGCGCTTGATGAAGCGCGGGCCTTTAATCTTGCCGGCGGCGTAATATTTTTCTTCATAATCAACCATCAACGGAAAGAAACCCATGTCGGGTTTTTCCTTTTTGGCCATTACCGCGGTGGTCAGCACCATGGTGTCGCCATAGCGCACCACGGCCGATCCGTTGGCTTGACTGGCCAATTCATTGACTTCAACGCTTAGTTGCTTATCCCCCAGCATCAGGGAAAACTTATTTTCTTTATCTTCCATGCAATTGAAATTCGAATATCGAATACCGAATATCGAAACAAATTCGAATTTCCAAACACTCAAATGACCAAAACGCATTTAAGTTTTGAACATTTGAATTTTGAAAATTTGAAAATTGTTTCGCGCTTCGGATTTCGCGCTTCGGATTTTATTTATTTAACAAATATTTTGCCGGCGCTTTTTCCATATCAATGAATTCATCGGCAATTTCTTTCAATTTTGACGAAGCCGACCGTCCGAAAGCGATTATTTCCACTCGCTTCCCCTGGTTTTCCAGGTATTCCACCAACTGCTGGAAATCCCCGTCGCCGGAAGCCAGCACAATTGTGTCCACCGAAGGCGAAATGCGGATCGCATCAACCGTGATTCCCACATCCCAATCGGCTTTTTTCATTCCATCGTAATATTCTTGCAGGTCGCGGATCCGGGTTTCAATGCCCAGCTTTACCAAGGCCTCAAAAAACGGTTTTTCTTCGCCGGTTTTTGTCCGCACTACATAGGCGAATGCTCGAATCAAGCCGCGCTGGCCCACGGCGGTTTTCAAGATCTCGCCGAAATTGACGCGCGACTGGTAAAGATTGCGCGCCGAATAGTACAGATTTTGCACATCCATCAAAACGGCGACTCGCTGGGCGGTTAATTTTAATGCCATAAATATTAATTCAAGCAACAAACCCCCGCAGGGCGCGGGGGCGGAATTATTTTTTCAAACCGAGCTGTTTCAATGTTTGCGCGTATTGGTTGACATTGGTGTCGCGCAGGTAATTCAGGAATTTGCGCCGCTTGGAAACCATTTTCAAAAGTCCGCGTTTGGAATGAATGTCCTTGCCGTGTTTTTTCAAATGTTTTTGCAAATGGTCTATCTCTTCGCTTAACAGCGCGATCTGGACATTCGGCGATCCGGTGTCCTCTTCGTGCAATTTATACTTTTCTATCAATTTGGCTTTTTCTTCGGTGGTTAGCATTTTTTTGTAAATTATTTTCTGCGGAAAATAGTTATTAATTTTTAAATTTTGAATAATTCGCCCTCCTTCGCCAATGCTTCGAAGGGCACTGCTTCTTGCGGTAAGGCGAATTGCCTGTAACTTGCTGCAAAATATTGATTTCAGTGCCTGCACTGCGTAGCTTTAGCGAAGCAGTGCCCCCAGCAGGATTCGAACCTGCAACGAACTGCTTAAGAGGCAGCTACTCTACCGTTGAGTCATGGGGGCGTTCCCCTTTCAATGGATTACCGGGGTTTTGCATTCCACATTATTAAATTCCAGCGGATTGCCCCCTATATATCCCATGCCTTGGAATGCCGCGTTTACCAAAGCAAAACTTCCATAGATCAATACCAATCCGATAATTACCATCAAAATTATTTTTTTTGATTCTTCCAAAACCTCGGCATTGTTTTGATTGATCAGCATTTTAAACCCGGCGATTGCAATCACCAGTCCGGCTGCCACCGGCACCAATCCCACGATCACCACCAGAATAATATTATTGATCAACTCAAACAAATTGCAGATTGTGCACGGGTCTTGTCCCGCTCCGCCGCAAGCCGGGAGCAATTGTTTTTGTTCCGCGAATACCGGGTTAAAAAAAGACAATGACAACACCGCGGATACGGCTAAAATTGTTAATCGTTTTTTCATTTTGCCAATTTTTGCGTTTGATTCCCCTCTCAAAGCGCCTCTGGAGGGAATCGAACCCCCGTCACCGGTTCCGAAGACCGGTACTTTGTCCGTTAAGCTACAGAGGCCAACAGACCCTGACGGCAACCCTATTATACCAAACAATTGAAAAAAAGCAAATAGTGGGATAAGCTAAGACCATTATGCAAGAATTACTCCATAAAATTCCCGACGAAGTGAAACTCCTGATTGAAACTATGCAAGCGCGGGGTTTTCAGGCCTATATCGTGGGCGGTTGCGTGCGCGACCTTTTGGCCGGCAATTTGCCTTCGGATTGGGATGCGGCCACCAACGCGAACCCCGAACAAATTCAGGCGGTTTTTCCCGATAGCTACACCGATAATAAGTTTGGGACCGTTAAGGTGAGAATGCCCAGGTTAATGGATGGCGAATTTTTGGAAATTGAAATAACCCCCTACCGGGTTGAGTCCAAATACACGGATAAGCGCCATCCCGACGCGGTGGAATGGGCAGACAACATTAACGCCGATCTTTCGCGCCGCGATTTCACGGTGAACGCGATTGCGTTGAGCTATATAAAGGAAGGTGAAAAAATTGATATTGAAGTGATTGATTTGTTTGGCGGCCAAGCCGATTTGGCGAAAAAAATTATCCGCGCGGTGCGCGATCCCAATGAAAGATTTTTGGAAGACGCGTTGCGGATGATGCGCGCGGTGCGTTTTGCCGTCACGCTTGGGCATGGCTGGAGCATTGAGCCGAAAACCGAAAAAGCGATTGTTGAAAATGCTCAATGGTTAAGGGCGGTTTCGCAAGAGCGAATTCGCGATGAATTTTTAAAAATCATAATGTCGGAAAGCGCGGCCGATGGCATTGAGTTGTTGCGAAAACTTGGTTTGCTGATTTATATTATTCCCGAGCTTTTGGAAGGTTTTGGTTGCGGCCAAAATAAACACCATATATATGACTGCTACACTCATTTATTTAAATCATTGGAATTTACCGCCAAAAAGAAATTCAATATGCAGGTGCGCATGGCGGCGTTGTTGCATGATATTGGCAAGCCCAAAGCCAAAGCCGGCGACGGGCCCAATTCCACTTTTTACAATCATGAAATTATCGGCGCTCGGATTACTAAAAAAATTCTTGAACGGATGAAGTTTTCCAAAAAGGATTCCGACAAGATCGTCCATTTGGTACGTTATCATCTTTTCTATTATAATGTCGGCGAAGTTGGCGAGGCGTCGGTGCGGCGGTTGGTGCGCAATGTCGGCCAGGAGAATTTGGAGGAATTGTTGCAGGTGCGCATGGCCGATCGGATTGGATCGGGTTGCCCCAAAGCCGAACCCTACAAGTTGCGTCATTTGCGCTATCTGATGGAAAAGGCCTTGCTTGACCCTATCTCGGCAAAAATGATTAAAGTGAACGGCAAAGACATAATGGATATTTTGGAGATTGCTCCCGGGCCGAAAGTCGGACAGATTTTGGATATTTTATTGGCGCAGGTTTTAAACGATCCAAAGCTAAATGAGCGGGAATATTTGGAGGGTGAAGTCCGCCGGTTTGGCGGTCTTGGCGATGTGGAATTGGAAAAAATTGCTAATGATGCCGAGAAACAGAAAAACGAGGTGGAAACAAAGAGGGATCAGATGACGAAGAAAAAGTATTGGGTGGTATAGGAGGGTGCCAGTTTTGCGCCGCCTTATTTTACGACGCGCATAATTTTCTGCTGAAAATTTGCTTTCGCGCGGCCGTCGCCTGTGCGGCATCGTAAAATAAGGCGGCGCAAAACTGGCTGGGAGGTTTTGTGATGGTGGGGCGTGTCTGGTGGTGGGTGGTGGCGAGGTGGACAAAAATGGGGAGATGGATTAAGATAAGCAATGTGATTGCGAGTTTAAATAAAATACCTTGCATCACGGGGAGGAGTATGCCGGTAGTACGTACGATTCGGGTTCGTGCAGACAGGGTTCGATTCCCTGCTCCCCGAATGTTCCCGCTGTAGCTTTAGCGAAGGCGGGCAAGAAAAAACATTCAAAACAAAAAAACCTCAGTGAGGTTTTTTTGTTTTGAATTTATTAAATTTGATTTTGCGGCAATGGCGGTAATTGATTGCCGGTTTGCGCTTCATATTTTTTCATTTCAATTTTGTAGTAATTTTCAATTTGCGGTGCAAAATAAATCAGCAATCCGGCAATGGCAATTATTACAATCGTTCCCGATGCGGCAAGGATTGCGATAAAGTTTTTTTGTTTTGCGGTTGGCGTTGCCACCGTGTCCCCCTTTATTTTTTTTAAATGTTCATAAATCAAATAATAATAGATCAATGGCAAAGGCGCAACCAAAATTGATATTGCCGAATGGATGTAATTTCCCATCGGCAAATTTTTGGATAGCGATTCAAAAATTGACATTATGAAAATCATTAAAAACATTGCGGTCAAAACCAATAATAAAATCTTTCCGAAATATCCGCGGACATATTCTCGGCTTGCGGCAATTGCGGCAAGCCCCTTTTTGTTTTCGGAAATTAAAACATATTTCGTGAACAAAAACCAAATGGAAAAAATGATTCCCGGTATCGCAAAAAAAATAAATCCCAAAATAATAATTGGCAGCGTGATCAAGGTCACCCAAACATATGGAAAGATAAAAGGTTTGGCTCGCCGCAATATTTCTCGAAATCTCAATGTTTCCGCTCTGTCTTTTAAAATCATAATTATTCCCGCCTGCAACCACGATGACATTATCGCGATTAAAATTATTGCCACTAAGGAAAACAGCCCGATCGTTAACCAGAGCATTTCTTTTGATTTGAAAAAACTGACAAATACGGCAGGGGCGGCGATAATCGCGGCGATGATTCCCGCCGAAAAATAAGTAATCGCGTAAGAGATTAAAAATAACAAAAGCAAAACTTTCCATTTTGATTTATACACTTGAAAACATTCTTTTATCAGGGAAAAGAAACTTGGCAATTGCGGTTTGATGGTTATTTGTTCCATTTTTTTTAAATTATATTTTATTATAATCGGAGGTTGACTGTGCTTGCAAGATTGAGACACAGGCGACACGCGAGAGTTTGTTTGGATAAGCTCTTTGCAATTATTTGCCATATTATTTAGAATATGATTAAGGCAAAATATTAAATAATAAAACAATATGGGGGCACTGCCAACAATGCAAAAGTTAAATGACAATAGCGATTATTCAATGACGCTTTACGAGGTTTGTGAATTTCTGGGAAAGAGCACGCGCACGGTGAGCCGTTATGTGCACAAGAATATACTGCATCCGCGCGGGATCAAGAGCCGGCAGGGAACTTTGGAATATCGTTTCAGCCGCGCCGAAGTTGAAGAATTGCGGGAAAAAGAAAAAAATCTTCAGCCGTATTTTTATGAAGACGAGGCGGGAAGCCCGCCGAATTACGCGGCGAATTTTGCCGATTACGCGGCGCCGGCGTCGCTGGCGCAACCGCGGCAGACGCCTTATTTGGTGCCGGGAATGTCGTTTCCGATGCCGCAAGGGCAGGCACCGCAAAACTCGCAAATTATTTGGCCGCCGAATGTTGCGCAAAATTTCAATCCCCCGGCGCAAAATTATATTCCGCCGCTTAATGTAAATATGTCTCCCCGAAAAGTTGGCCGGCCGGCGCGGGAAAATCCAAAAAAAGAAATCAAGGAAGTTCGCAAGGAACCCGCCGCGCCCGCGGCGTCAAGCAAAATTAATGAGATCCAAAATCGCGGCAATGAAGAAATTATTTCATTGTTGAAAGAAACCACCGGAATGTTGCGCGACCAGTTGAAAGTCAAAGATGATCAGATCAAAAATTTGGATGACAAAATTGGCCAGATGATTGAAAGGAGTCGGGAAATGAATATTTTGTTGAAAGGGTTACAAGACAAGATGATGCTGTTGGAGAAACCCAAAAAAGAAAGCGTTGATGCCGGGTGCGCGGATGCCGATCGGGTTGAGAAGAAATCATCAATAATTAGCGAATCGCAAGCGGAAACCGTTGCTCCAAAGGACAATAACGCAAATCATTCTTCATTAAAAATAAGGATTTTGCCCGTAGATGAACCGGCAATTAAGCGAGACACGGACGATGATTCCGATCGTAAATTGCCCATACCTCCGGCACCTTGGGGAATAGAGACGAATAAATCCAAACGAGATGAACCGGAGAAGAAGGGTTTGTTCGGTAAAATATTCGGTTAATATTGAAAACAGCTTCCGCTACCCGGAAGCTGTTTTTTAAATCGTTTATGTTTTAGAATGGAATAACGGCGGCAGGTATTCCATTCCAATGGAATAACAGTTTCCATTATTCTAATGTTTAAAATATGGCGATAAAATCTTTTATACCCGCGGCGTTGCCGCCAAAAATTAATTACGAGTCCTTGGTGCGCGTGATTGGCGAGGCGCATGGCGCCATTGGCGAACTTAATGGACTGTTGAGAAAAAATATTTTGAGTCCGGAATTATTGGTAACGCCGCTGTTAACCAAGGAGGCGGTTTTGAGTTCGCGCATTGAAGGCACGCAGGCCACCCTGGAAGATGTGTTCCAATACGAAGCGCGCCCCGCGGGCGGCGTTGCGGGCGCCAAGGATCAAGATATAACCGAGATCATTAATTATCGGAGGGCGATGAATTTTTCAATGGAAGAACTGAAAGCCAAATCCATTAACCAATCATTTATAAAAAAGATTCATTATTTGTTGCTTGATTTGTCGCGCGGCGCCGAAAAAGATCGCGGCAAATTCCGCGCCGGACAGGTGTACATTGGCATGCCTGGGGCGCCGATTGAAGAGGCGAGTTATGTGCCTCCCGCGCCCGGGTTGTTGCCGGGATTATTGGGCGATTGGGAAGAGTATGTCAATTCAAATCGGGAAAAAGATTTGCTGGTGCAAATTGCGGTGGCGCATTATCAGTTGGAAGCCATCCATCCGTTTCGCGACGGCAATGGCCGCGTGGGGCGATTGTTGATCCCGCTGTTTTTGTATCAGCGCGATTTGTTGTCATCGCCGTTGTTGTACATCAGCGAATATTTTGAAAAGAACCGGCGCGATTATTATGGTTATTTGCGCGGCGTAACCGAACGCGGGGATTGGGAATCGTGGTTGAAATTTTTTCTGCTGGCGTTGATCACGCAGTCATTGAAAACGCAGAATTCAATTTCCAAAATTATGGAATTAAACGACCGCCTGAAAAAAGAAATTTCCGCGGCCAATTCGGTCTACGCCGCCAATCTTTTGGATTATATTTTTTCAACGCCCGTGGTAACATTTGCCAAAATCAAAGACAAATTAAACACCAAAAATCCCCAAACAATCTACAACCTCCTGGAAAAATTCATCCAAATGAAAATCCTAATTGAAGAACCCGGCCGCCAGCGCAACCGCGTTTTCGTATTCAAGGAACTGCTGGATATTTTAAAGTAAATTTATTGACATTTTGCTTATTCATGCTTAGATGAGCGCAGGTCTTAAAACTAAAAGAGGAGGTTGCTCAAATGGACGATGTATTGGAAAGGTTCCGTATATTCAGGCCAGATATGCCCTATGATTATTTTTGGAATAAGTTGTTTCTGAATTTTCAAAACGGAAGAGGGGAGACAAGCAGTGATCTAAAAAAGGAGATAGATGGATTTGCCAATACTGCGGCAGAATATCGCGAATAAGGGATATTCGGTTATTCAGTGCCTCTAAATTTCCTAAAAATATCTTCTGGGGTTATTGGTTTATTTGCCAACACTCAATGGAAGAACAGAGGGCAAGAGGTAGCCGTTGTTGGAACTATTGACGGGCGGATTGAAATTAATAGCATACCCAATGAAAACAGCTTGGTGATTGAAGATAATGGCACCGATAAGTCATTATTGGTATCAGGTTTAAAACCAATAAATGGGAAATTGCCGCGCTGTCATTTTGCGGAAGTCGGTAAGCAAATTGCTTCGTTGTCCGAGAATGATTTCCTTCCGGGAATTCGATTGCCGTGTATTGTTTTTGCTGAGAATGTATTTATGGGTTTTGATCGGCGCGGCGGAGCGGTTGCGGAAGGATGGCATTATACTTGGGGTGGAAGTTTTTATGTCAAAAAAATAGTTGCTTGCATAGAATATGTCCAAAGATCGCCTCGAGTTTTGACCCAATTAGATTTTGATACTGCACAGCATAATCTTGAAGGGTGTTTAGTGGCCAATTTTATGGGGTTGGCTGAAAAGTGAAGTTTAGGATGGCATGGGGTGCCGTCCTTATTTTTTATCAGATCAGAAAGGTATGGTTGATATATTGGTTGATTTTGTTAATATCAGTAATGCAAATAACCAATTGAATATATTGAATATATGGAAAATATTAAAAAGATAGCTAATTTTTTGTTTGAGTTGGCGGGGGCCAAGATCACCGCGCGGACGGGGTGGCAGAGGATTGGGATCAAGGTGCCGGAGTCGCTGGCGGATCATTGCGCGTTGTCGGGACAGATTGCTTTTGTTTTGGCGGCGATGGAAGGCGCCAATGCGGAGCGTGCGGCGGCGTTGGCGATTTTTCACGATACGGCCGAGTTGCGCTTGGGCGATGCGAATTGGGTGGCGCGGATTTATAATGATTACAAAAAGCAAGAGGGGAAAGTTCAAAGCGACCAAATTGATGGCTTGTCTGTCGCGCCACAAATGAAGGGGATTTTTGATGAGTTGAGGGAAGGTAAAACCAAAGCGGCGCAAATTGCCCGGGATGCGGATTTTTTGGATATGGCGATTCAGGCAAAATATTATGCGGAAAATGGGAACAAAAAGGCGTTGTTATGGATTGAAAGTATCAATGATGTCTTTAAAACCGAATCGGCAAAGCAAATTTTTGCGGCGGTAAAAAATACCGAAATTGAGAATTGGTGGATGGAGTTGGTGCCGATAAAGAAAAAATTTGATCAGTTGCGGGGGAGCGAGAAGTAAATTTTAATAACAAAAAACCGCCTCGGCGGTTTTTTGTTGTCATATTTTTTTGTGGCCCCGGCGGGAGTCGAACCCGCGTTTTCGCCTTGAAAGGGCAACGTCCTAACCGTTAGACGACGGGGCCAAACACGCATTGTATTGTAACAGAAAAATTGCAAAAAGCAACCTTTTGGGTTAACCTTTAATGGTTTTTGTGATTAAATGAATAATATGGCAATTGATTATTTGAATCTTTCGCGCGCCGATGATTTGAGCGGCGCAAAAAAAAGCGGTTATCGGTTTTTGGAAATGCTTCCCGGAGTTTTCGCTTGGGCGACGCTTTTGTTCGGGTTTGTTTTGTCGTGGCGCTGGCCGCTGGCGGTGGCGGTTTTTATTATCGCATTTGATCTTTATTGGCTGTGCCGGGTTTTATATTTGGCGCTGCACCAGATTTCCAGTTATAAAAAAATGAAAAAAGCCGTGGCCGCGGATTGGAAAAAGTTGTTGGAAAAAGATTTCAAAAACGAGCGGCGCGAACTTTATCATTTGGTGGTTTTGCCGTTTGCCAGCGAAAGCGGGGAAGTGGTGCGGGCAACGCTTGATTCGCTGGTTGCCGTTGATTACCCAAAAGATAAAATAATCATTCTTTTTGCGGTTGAAGATATTCCGATTGCGCGCGATTTGCTGCGCAAAGTTGAAGCGGAATACCGGGATAAATTTTTTGCGGTTTGGTCATCGGTTCATCCCAAGGATATTGTTGGGGAGTTACAGGGAAAGGGCGCCAATGTCAATTGGGCGATGAAAATCGTGAAAGCGGAATTTTTGCCAAAAATCAATGTTGTTCCGGAAAATATCATTGTTTCGCTTTTTGATATTGATACCAAGCCATTCTCGCAATATTTTTCCTGCTTGGCGTGGCATTATCTGGATGCGCCCGACCGGATGCATAAAAGCTTTCAACCGATACCGGTTTATAACAATAACATTTGGGAAGCGCCGCTGGTGAGCCGCATAATCGCCACTTCGTCCACGTTTTGGGAAATGATGCAGCAGGAGCGGCCCGAACAACTGGTGACATTTTCCAGCCATTCCATGCCCTTGAAGGCGCTTTTGGAAGTGGGCTATCCCTATAATGTGGTTTCCGATGATTCGCGGATTTTTTGGCGGGCTTATTTCTATTATGGCGGGAAATACAAAACCGTGCCGATGTATTATCCGGTGTCAATGGATGCGGTGCTGGGAAAAACGACTTTGCGCACCATGGTTAATCAATACAAGCAGCAGCGGCGCTGGTCTTGGGGGGTGGAAAACTTGCCTTATGTTTTTTTCAATTTGTTTCTGGGTCCGGCGCGAAAAAAAATAAATTTCGGCGAAAAGCTGTTTCACACGTTCACGATAATTGAAGGTTTCTGGTCGTGGGCGACCGGTTCAATTTTGACTTTCGGTTTGGGATGGCTGCCGCTATTGCTGGGCGGCAATGATTTCAAAACCAGCTTGCTTTCTTACAATTTGCCGCGGCTCACTTCAACCATTATGACCATGGCGATGATCGGCATGGTGGTGTCGGCCATCATCAGCATGCTGTTGCTGCCGCCGCGGCCCAAACAATACGGCCGATGGCGCCATGCTTCAATGCTGCTGCAATGGCTGTGCTTGCCGATAACCCTGATCTTTTTCGGTTCATTGCCGGCGCTGGAATCACAAACCCGCATGATCCTCAACAAGCCCCTCGGTTTCTGGATTACGGAAAAACCCGGAACGAAAAAATAATTTGGTTGTTTTTCAAAAAAATGCAGAAATAAAATTTCTGCGTTTTTTTGTTTATTAATTAATGATTTTATTCCAGATGGGCGCGGTCGCGGAAGTGCTGGATGCGGGTGCGGAGTGCGGGGTGGCGCGAGAGGTCGGGGTCGTTTTGCAAGATGCCTTTGGCGGCGGCGCGGGATTTTTCCAGCAGGAAAACATCGGCCAACGAGGCCATGGCCAGGTCGGGCGCGCCCCATTGTTGGGAGCCGAACACTTCGCCCGGGCCGCGAATTTCCAGATCTTTTTCGGCCAACTCAAACCCGCTGTCAAATTTTAACATGGCGTTGAGGCGGCGGGTGGGGTAGTCGCAAAACAGCAGGCAATATGATTGGTGTTCGCCCCGGCCCACGCGGCCGCGGAACTGATGCAGCTGCGCCAAACCGAATTTGTGGCTACCCTCAATCGCCATAATGGAAGCATTGGGAATATCAATGCCCACTTCAATCACCGAAGTGGAAACCAGAATGTCGGTTTCATGATTTTTGAATTTTGCCATCGTCTCTTGTTTTTCGGCGGCTTTCATTTTGCCGTGCATCATCGCCACGCGCATTTCGGGAAAGATTTCTTTGGACAATTTTTCATATTCAACTTTCACAGCTTTCACGGCTTCGGCGCCGGACCAGTCGGCTTTGGGATCAAATAAAATGCCGTCGCGCTTGATTTCGGGTTTGTCTTCTTCGGGATCAATGCGCGGGCAGATCACGAAGGCCTGCCGTCCGGATTTTATTTCCTGGCGGATGAATTCATAAGCGCGGGCGCGTTCGTCGGGCAGAATGATTTGGGTTTTTATTTTGACGCGGCCTTCGGGCATCTGGTCAATCAATGCCAAATCCAGATCGCCATAAACCGTGAGCGCCAGGGTGCGGGGGATGGGAGTGGCGGTCATTGAAAGTAGGTGCGGAGTGGATGTTTTTTTGTTTATTTTTTGATTTTTTGCCAGCGCGGCGCGCTGGTCAATGCCGAAGCGGTGTTGTTCGTCCAAAATTATCAGATTGAGGTTTTTGAATTCCACGCCCTTTTGAATGAGAGCATTGGTGCCGATGAGGATTTGAGTTTCGCCACTTTTGGTTTGAGCCAGTACCGCGGATTTTGACGCGGTTCCGTAATTTGAAATGGCGCAGTGTTTGGCGCACAATAATGAAATTTCAATATTGAACGGCGCCAGCATTTTGGTGAAGCTGTCGTAGTGCTGATTGGCCAAGATTTCCGTGGGCACCATAATCGCGATTTGCCCGCCGGATTTGGCGCAGGACAAGGCCGCGATCATTGCCACGATGGTTTTTCCCGAACCGACATCGCCCTGCAAAAGGCGGTTCATCGGCCGGGGTTTTTCCATATCTTTCAGTATTTGGAAAGCGGTTTTGCGCTGGGCTTCGGTGAGTTTGAATGGCAGCGATTTCACAAGTTCTTTTATCAGTTCCGCGTCCAATGGAATCGCCCGGGCGGTTTCGCAGTTGAGCCGCACCCGTTCGCGCAGCACCGCCAGTTGGATGAAAAATAATTCTTCAAAGGCAAAGCGTTTGCGCGCGGCCGCGGCCAGTTCTTCGGATTCGGGGAAATGGATTTGTTTGATGGCGTCGCGCCACGGCATAAATTCATAAGTGTTTAAAATGTTTTCCGGCAGGGGATCGGGAAACGCGGAATAACCGTTCAGCAATGGTTTGATAATGTAGCGCAACCAGCGGCTGGAAACGCCCGCGGTTTCCGGATAAATCGGCACCAAGCGGCCGGTGTGAGTGTAGTCCTCTTCGGTTTCAAAGCTGTCGCGCACTTTTTCATACATCGGATTGGAAAGATATTTAGCGCCTTTTTTGTCCACAAGTTTGCCGGCAAGGCATACAACGGTGCCTTTTTTGAGCGTGGCGGCCAGATAGGGCTGGTTGAACCACAGCGCTTTCACCGAACCGGTATCGTCTTTGACCATCGCTTCAATCAGCGTCATATGCCGTTTCCAGATACGGATCATTTTTATGCTGTCAATTGTTCCCTGGACGCAGGCGGTTTTATCGGTTTCCAGATCGGCGATATTTGTCCGCGAGGAAAAATCCTGATAGCGGCTCGGGAAGTGATAGAGCAAGTCGCGCATCGTCAAAATTCCCAGATTTTTCAAACGGGCTTTGTAGGCCGGACTGACGCGGGTGAATTTTTCAATTGATGTTTCCAGATCCATTGATTTTGCCGGGGTTATGGTATAATAAATACCATAAAAGTTGATTAACTTAAATAACATAAATTTATGGCACAAAATACGCAGGATATAAATTCGTTGTCAGTGATCGTGGCATTGATTGTTGGCGCGGTTGCGTTGGCCGGACCGGCGATGCAATTATTGGGGTTGTTGGGGCTACTGGCGATTTTCGCGGGACTGGTTTTGATGATTGTTTTGGTCGGTTTGCGGGTGATTGACCAATATGAGCGGGGCATAATTTTAACCTTGGGACAATATTCAGGCACGCGCGGTGCCGGTCTCACTTGGATATTGGTGGGCATCCAGCGGATGGTGAAAGTTGATATGCGCATTACCACCACCGATATTCCGTCGCAAGAAGTGATCACCAAGGATAATGTGCCGGTGGGAATCAACGCAGTGGTTTATTTTCAGGTGGAATCGGCAGAGAAGGCGATCTTGAATATCAAGGATTACACGCTGGCGGTGTCGCAATACGCGCAGGCGGCATTGCGCGATGTGATCGGCGGCATTGAACTTGATCCGTTGTTGAGCGAGCGTGAAAAAATCAGCGAGGAAATAAAAAAAATCGTTGATCAGGCCACCAACAGCTGGGGAATAAATGTTACCGATATCAAAATCCAGGACATTGAATTGCCCGCGGATATGAAGCGCGTGATGGCCAAGCAAGCCGAATCCGAACGCGAACGGCGGGCGGTGATTATCCGCGCCGAAGGTGAATTTCAGGCGTCAACGCGGATTGCCGAAGCGGCCAAGATATTGACCGACACGGCGGGCGGCCTTTCAATGCGTACCTTGCAAACCATTGAAAAAATCAATTCCGATCCGTCCAAAACCGTAATCTTCGCCTTGCCGGTGGAAATTATGGAATGTTTCCGCAAACTCGCCGGGAAATAATAAATTTTGAGTGTTTTTTAACCCGGGTCATTCCCGGGTTCTTGTTTGAACCGGGGATTATTTTAAGCTATATTGGATAAATTATGAAAACCACTTTTTGTCGGGTCAATACAAGCGATAAATTGAGATTGGATGGCTTATTGTTTGAGCTCGAGCGTAAATCAAAAATTGGAATTTTGCATTTGCCCGGCCGTGCCGGAAATTTTTATGCCAATGGTTTTTTGGATGCGATGGTTCAGGTTTATATCGATTCCGGTTTTGGCTTTTTGAGCGTGAATACGCGCGGGCATGACCATATTGCGGATTTTCGTATTGGGCAGACCGAGCAGTTGCGCCGCATTGGCGCCGCATTTGATATTTTTGAGGAATGTGTTTTGGATATTGATGCCTGGTTGGAATTTTTTCGAGCGCGCGGCTATGAAAAAATAATTTTACAAGGCCACAGCCAGGGCGGAAGCCGGGCGGTATATTTCTTGAACCAAAAATTGCAAAGCGATATTGTTGCGCTGGTTTTGGCGTCGCCCGCGGACGCGGCCGGATTGTTGAAAAAATATTCCAAGCAATTTTTTGAAAATGATTTGGTTAAAGCGCAAGATATGGTCGTGCAGGGAAGGGGAGGCGAATTGCTGCCCTGTAAAATTCGCGATTTTTATTATGTTTCGGCCAAAAGTTTTGTTGATGAATTCGGCCATGGCTCAAAAGCAAACATTTTTCCGATTTTTGAAAACGGCGACTTCGCGAAACTGGAAAATATTAAGGTGCCGGTTTTGGCGTTTTATGGCGGCAAAGAAGACATTTGCATCAATTCTCCAAAGCAGGACTTGGAAACCATTGCCCGTCATTTGAAAAATCCCAAATCAAAAACATTTATCATTGATGACGCCGATCACACCTATTTGGGATTTGAAAATAAAGTTTCACGATCAATAGTTGATTGGATAAATAAATTATATGGAGAAGGAGACAATTTATCGAAAATCAAATAAAAATGATTTGTCGCAAATATCGGCTTTGTTGAAAGCGTTGGATTTGAATGTTGCCAATATAATTGCCGATGGTTTCTTTGTTGCGGTCAATGGCCAGCGTGTTTTGGGGTGCGCCAGAATAATTGAAATGAACGACGGCGATATTGAATTGGCGAGTATGGCGGTGGTTAAAGAATGTCGGAGGCAGGGAATTGGAAGTAAAATAATTCAGATGCTTCTTGGTTCGGAAAAAAGGCGGCCGGTATATTTAATGTGTCGGAGAAGAAACCAAAAGTTCTACGAAAAACAGGGGTTTAGAGAGATACAAGATGATTTATTGCCCGCGGTATATAAAAGCAAAGTTGATTTGACAATAAGCGCAGCAAGGAGAGTTACCGGCGACGGGCTCGTAATGATTAAAAAATAATAAAAATATGTTTATAATTAAAGAGCCAAAAAATTACAGTTTTGATAAGATCGGACATAAAGGAAAAATATTCCCAATTGAAAAAATAACCGATAAAACGCAGTTCGTTTTGTTGGAAATTGAAAATGGAATTGACGCCACGCTTTGCCAGCATTAATGCGATTGCGCCTATTATGTTTTGGAAGGCAGCGGTTATTTTGAAATCAATGGCATTCGCGAAGATTGCGTGGCCGGGGATTTGGCGGTGATTCCCGCGGGCAACAAATTCACCTACAAAGGCAAAATGAAACTGCTCCTGAATTGCACTCCTCCCTGGCGCGAAGACCAAGAAAAAACAATAAAATAAATTTGTGGTTGATATGCAATTGACTAAAAAACAAAAAGAATTATTATCGCGCCGCAATTTGATTGTTTTGGCGACATCGGGGTTAGATGAACAGCCACGAGCAATTATTGTTGAAATAAATAATACCGAAGAAGACAAAATCATTATTACCGATAATGAAATGGGCGTAACCAAAGATAATTTGTTGGTAAACAATAAAGTTTTTGTTTTAGCGAATGAGGCGGATTATAGTTATTGTTTGAAAATATTTGGTACGGCCGAATATTTTCAAAGTGGAAGATATTTTGATTTCGTTAAAAATTTGGAAACCAATAAAAAACAAAATCCAAAAGGTGCGGTGGTTATTGAAATTGATAAAGTAATTGAGTTTAAATAAAATTATGGCAGAACGAGTATCTGCGCAAACATTCGGGGTGGCGGTTGCGATTATTAAAAAGAGAGGAGGGTGTTCAGTGTCGCACCAAACTTTATAAAGTTTGGCGTTTTTTGCATAATAATATAAAGTTTGCAATTTTCATATATTCCATATGGAATATATGGTAAGGCGATGTTGCGTTATTAAAAGACAAATTATGAAATTATTTTTAACCTCGGCTGAGATTGTGCCGGAAATTACCGGTGAATTTTTGGAACTGTTGGGCAAGGAGCCAAAAAATTGCCGACTGGTTTTTGTGCCTACGGCGGCGGATCCGGAAGCGGATAAATGGTTTGTTAAGAAAGATAAGGAGCGGCTGGTTGAGATAGGGTTTGTAATCTATGAAGTTGATTTGAAAGATCAAAATAAAAATTCATTGGTGAAAATTTTTAAAACCGCCGATGTTGTTTTCGTCGCGGGCGGCAATACTTTTTATTTGTTGGATTTGGCGCGGAAAAGCGGATTTGATGTGGCGGTCAAAGAATTTGTTGAAAGGGGAGGGATTTATGTTGGTTCCAGCGCCGGTTCAATGATCGCGGGCTTGAATATTGAGGCGGCGCATTGGGAGCCGCCCGATACAAACACTGTTGGTTTGAAAGATTTGACGGCGATGGGTTTTGTTCCGTTGGCGATTGCTCCGCATTATAATAATAAAATCGCCCTCGCGATTAAAAATGCCGCCATGGAAGTAAAATATCCGGTGGTGGCTTTGACCGATGCGCAAGCGGTAATGGTTGACGGTGATAAAATTAAAATTATCGGCCTTGGCGAAAAAATTGTTTTTAACAATTCAATTGGTTTGTGAAAATTTATGGTTACTAACGAAAATGTAATCGGCAGATTGAAAAGCATTTTGGATAGCAATAAAGACAAGCGAATAGTCGTCGTTGGCACGACTTGCGCTGGGAAAACCACTTTTTTACAATTAATTGACGGGTGTTTTGATATGGACAAATTGGTTTTTCCGAAATTGACCAAAGACGAAGCGGATTATGTTTGCCAAACGCCGTGGACGCCGGAAATTGGCAATATGATGAGCAAATTAACGAGGGAAAGAGTGGCGGTTGAGCGCGGCAAGCCGGTTTTCGGCACTGTGGTTTTGGATTGCGATTTGATTGTTTATTTAAAAATCAGCGATGGCTTGTTGAAAGAGCGCGCAAATTTCCGCGTCGTAAATTTTGATGATGCCAAAAATATGCAAAAGCAAATTGAGCAAGAGATAAGCGGCGCACATATTCCGGTTATTGAATTTTTTGTCGGTTAGCGATTGTCAGTAAAATTTAAAGATAGTCGGAGCAAAATGCTATATATTCCATTTGGAATAAATTTTGGTAAAATAAATATGTTGATAGATCAATTTTGATTTTAATTAAAATATGATTAGCGATCATAAAAAAGAATATCAGGAAATCGCCGTCAAATTGCGCGCGGCCCGCGAAGAGTGCAATTTGAAGCAGGGGAGGGCGGCGCATAACATTGATAAAAGTCAGTCGTATATTTCCAAAGTTGAATCCGGCGCGATTTTCATCGGCGCGGTGGAATTGAATATGCTGGCCAAGGTTTATAAAAAATCAGTGGAATATTTTTTTGAAATGTAATTTTACACCGTTGCCATATATTCCAAATGGAATATATGGCGGTTGATTGTAAAATTATTAAAAATATGGAAAACAAAAAAATGCCAAAAGGAGGAAACAAGCAGGAGGATTTTTTTGACGATTGCCCGATTTGCCAGGCGATGAAGGCAGCGCAAGAAAGAGGAAAGGATTTGTCGTTGGAGGAACTGCATCAAGCGTTTGCCAAGGCCAAGGAAGGTGGAGCGATTGTCGGTGGCGAATGGTTTGATAAAAAAGACGGAAAGCAATAAAAAACCCAAGAAATATGGCAGAAAATAAAAAACAGCAGTTGGATAATTTTGACACTGATTTCAGCAGTTTTTTGAGTACCGCCGATTGGAAAATTCATCGCGATGCCGCGGCCGGTTTGGCAAATACTTTTAACGCGAAAGCAGATTATTTAAAAGCGATTAAATCGGGGCGTTTCAATATTGCGATTTTATTGGCAAATATGGAAGAGACAAGCCGCGGCGAATCATTTTTGCGCAGTGATAAAAAAGGAATGGTAAAAATGGGAAAACTTGCGGCTGATGCTTATGAAAATAAGCAATACCGTCAAATCGCGGTTTTGGCCGATAATTTGGTTTTTAAGCATTTGGCTGAAAATTTGAATTTAGCCAAGCGTCCGGATTTTGAAACACTCACCGATCATGATTTGTTTTCAAAAGGTCTTGTTCCCAATGAGATATTTTTTCAGTATTTTATTTTGGAATCGCTGGCAAAAGATAAAAAGTTCAATTGGGAGCGCGATGAAAAAATTATCAGCCAAACTTTTATTTTGGCGGGGATTTGCTTTGCCAGTATCTATGATTATTTTGAATTTTGCGACGAATTGCGAGAAGAATCAAGAAGTTAAACGATAGGCAAAAATATTGTCCCGGTATTTTTTGTTTCGGCGGGGAGCGCGTCGTAATGTTTATGAACAATTTTAAAAAATGGAAAAGATTAAAGCGTGTTTGATTATCAAAAATAAAGACGGTGAGTTGCTTTTGCAGTTGCGCGATGAGGAACCGGAAATTGATAAATGGGTGTTATTTGGCGGGGGAGTGGAAAATAATGAAAAGCTCGAGCAAGCGCTGGCGCGGGAAATCAAAGAGGAACTGGGTTATGAAATCAAGGGCGCGGATTTTTTTGGCGAGTATCGCGACAATGGCATTACGCAAATGATTTATATTTTGCGCGAGGCGGTTGAGATTGGCGATTTGGTTTTGGGTGAAGGCAAAGCGATGAATTTTTTCGCGCCCGGCGAAATCAAAGATTTGGCGGTCGGTTTTAATTTTAAGCAAATTTTGAATGACTATTTGCAATTAAAAAATTAATATTTTTTAAATTATGGCAAAAAATTTTTTGCATGAAAAATCAAATGTGGAGGGAGATGTTGATTTGGGCGAAAATGTGAGTGTGTGGGCGTTTGCTTCAATAAAAGGAGACGAAGGCAAAATTGTAATTGATAATAATTCCAATATTCAAGAGGGTGTGGTGATTCATGGGGCGGTTAATGTTGGCAAAAATGTTACGATTGGCCATAATGCGGTGATTCACGGCGCAAAAATTGGCAATAATGTTTTGATTGGCATTAGCGGTGTTGTTTTAGACGGCGTTGAAATTGGCGATTGGTCCATTATTGTGGCAGGCAGCGTTGTTGTGCCGAACACTAAAATAGGAGAAGGCAGTATTGTTATGGGTTTACCGGGAAAGGTTTCGCGTTTGGCGAACGAAAAAGACCGGGATTATATTAAATCCGCTTGTCAAAATTATTTAGAAAAAATAAAGAAAATAATTTAAATTGTCGCCCGATTTTCTGTTTAAAATATATTCCATTTGGAATATATTGAATTATGATAATTATTTTTTGATAATGAGTTTATCGTACAAAAATTTTTATGAAGATCCGTTCGTCGTTTTGCGTTCCACTGCCGAAGTTGTTTTGAATTCAAAATATGTGGCGATTAATGAAGGCGGTTTGAATCAAATTGCCGGGGTTGTTGACGAAAAAATAAAATTGGGATTGGAATCGGCGGAGTCGTCATTTTGGAGTTTGCGGAATTTAAAAGATGATATTCAATTGGTATTTTTTGAGGATGTTATCAATTTTTCGTTTTGGAGCGACACGGGTGTGTCGCGCTGGAAAATAATTTATCCGGCGGGAGCGGAGCCGAGCGGGGGATGGTATTCTTTGGTCGCCGGGTTCCGGCGTGTTATTGAAAAGGGAGTTTTGATGTTGAATGCTAATTTTATGGCGGGGTTGACCGTTAAGGAGTGTCAAGAGATTTTTATGGGTGAAGGCGCGGTTAATATTCCAATGGCGGAAGCGCGACAAAAAAATTTGAATGAGGCCGGAAAAGTTTTGCGCGATAAATTCGGTGGCGAATTTTTGGCAGTGCTGGAAAACGCGGATTATGACGCGATAAAACTTGTAAAATTGCTATATGATAAGTTTTCGTCTTTTCGCGACGAAGCGGTTTGCAATGGCAAAAAAGTTTTCTTTTTGAAGCGGGCGCAAATTTGCGCCAGCGATATTTCTTATGTTTTGGAAAAATACGAAAAATCGCCGATGAAAAATCTTGGCGCGCTGACCGCATTCGCCGATTATCGGTTGCTGCAGATTTTGCGGCATTTTGTAGCGATGCGGTATTCCGGCGAATTGGCGCAAAAGGTTGACGGTTGCATCCAAATTATTGCCGGCAGTTGCGAGGAATTGGAAATCGGGGCGGCAACAATTTGGTGTGTTGAATTTATCCGCCAAAGATTGAAAATCTATAACGCGGCGCAGATTGACAATGCGTTATGGCTGATAAGCCAAAATCAAGTCGGGATGAAACCATACCATCGCACCCGCACGATTTTCTACTAATTTTTTGTTTTGCCTTGACAATATATAAATTTAGTTAAATAATGATATTATAATATCAAAATTAGTATAAATTTGTGTATTTTTAGTATAAAAATATGATAAAGCGCATAATTCAGGAAAAAATTGAAAAAGAGTTATTTGGCGGTAAAATAATTATAATTTATGGAGCACGGCGCGTGGGCAAGACCACGCTTGCCAAGCAGATATTGGCAAAGTATAAAGATCGGGGCAGTTATTTTAATTGCGAAGTATTAAGCGTGCAAGAAGCGCTGTCAAAACCTGAACCCAAAATGATCAAGGATTATTTGGGTGGCGCCAAGTTAATTGTGCTGGATGAGGCGCAAAGAATAAAAAATATCGGTTTGATTTTAAAAGTTTTTATTGATGCTTATCCGGAAACGCAAATTTTGGCAACCGGATCATCCTCTTTTGATTTGGCCAATAAAATCAACGAACCGCTAACCGGCAGAAAAATTGTTTTCAACCTTTATCCTTTTTCGCTTGAAGAAGTTGCGTGCGGGGCGGGTATCGCGGAAATTGAAACAGTGATTGAAAAAATATTACGGTTCGGGCTTTATCCGGAAATTTTTCCGGAAGGCGAGGAATCGGCGTTAAAAAGATTGAATGAAATTGCCAATAGCTATTTGTTTAAAGATATTTTGAATTTTGAAGGCATTAAAAAATCGGGCATTATATTGAAACTGCTGCAATTGTTGGCGTTGCAGGTGGGGAATGAAGTTTCGTATAATGAATTGGCGAGCAAGCTCGGCATTAATCGTTTAACGGTTGAGAAATATATTGATATATTGGAGCAATGTTTTATTGTTTTCCGCTTGAATTCATTCGGCCGAAATTTGCGGAATGAAATAACTAAATCGATTAAAATATATTTTTATGATTTGGGTATTAGAAATAATTTAATTAATAATTATAATCGGTTGGCGATAAGAAACGATGCCGGCTATTTGTGGGAAAATTTTTGCATTGCCGAAAGAATAAAGCGCAATCATTATCACAATGCTTATTTCAATAACTATTTTTGGCGCACCTATGATCAAAAAGAAATAGATTATATTGAAGAAGCGGGGGGCAAAATTTTTGCCTATGAATTTAAATTTGGCAAGGAAAACGCAAAAAAACCGGCAAAATTTTTAGAAGCTTATTCTGATTCTGAATTCAAAACGATTAATCGTGATAATTATTATGAATTTTTATTGCAATCATAAAAAACCAATCAATTACCCAATGGTTTGCCGCGGGGCAGTTGATTAATGGAAATTACGAAATTTATAAATTACCGTTGTGAGATTAATTAAACCGACAAAAAAATATGGGGTAAGCTGGCGAGGGGCGGCGGCGGAATTTATAAATGATCACAAGAGCATAAAACTTTGGGAGGTTTTGGGCGACCCGGATGATTTGGATTTGATTATAAAAACCGCGCGGTTGCATTCGCAAGGCAAGAATTTGCCGGTGGATTGGGTTCCTTATGATATTTATTGGCTGGTTGATGGCGGCGAATTTATCGGAATCGCCAGCGTTCGCCACAAGCTGAATGCCGACCTTGAATTGCGGGGTGGGCATATCGGTTATGAAATCGTTGCGTCAAAAAGAGGGAAGGGATATGGCAACAAGATATTGGAATTAAGTTTACAAAAAGCAAAAGAATTGGGATTGGCGAAGGTATTGGTTACGAGTTTTGAAAACAACATCGCGTCTTGGAAGGTTATTGAAAAGAATGGCGGCAAGTTGGAAAATAAGATAAAAGCCGGCGGCGAGAATGATTTGACTCGCAGGTATTGGATTGATTTGTAATTTAATAAAACTGCAATTATCCACTAAAAATATATTCCATTTGGAATATATGGAATTATGGAGATAAAAATTATTAAAGGGGATGTAACAAAATTGAATTGAATTTATAAAAAATGATATGGAAAATAAATATCAGGAAATCATTGATTTCGCGCGACAATTGGTGCGGATTCCGTCGCAAGGCGAGATTGATGGCGAGAAAAATATTGCCATGGCGGTTTTTGATAAGCTGGCGAGTTTTGGTTTTAAGCCGGAATTGATTGGCGATGTAGCGCGGCCATCGGTGATTTGCCGCGTAGGGGAGGGCGGTGGTAAATTGATATGGTTGGAAAGTTGTTTGGACACCGTGCCCGCGGGCGATTTGGCAAAATGGGAATATCCGCCGTTTGATGGAAAGATCGTTGGCAATAAAATGTTTGGCCGGGGAGCGGCGGACGCAAAAATTGGGATTGCGATTTTTTGTTATTTGGCAAAAGGACTGGTTGCGGATAAAAATTTTAACGGATCATTTTTTCTTGGATTTGATGCCGATGAACAAACGGGAAATTTTTTCGGCATAAAAGAAGTTATTAAACGCGCGCCGAAAGCGGACATTTGCATTTTGGGTTATCAAGACAATAATGCGATCTCAATTGGTTCGCGCGGTGATTTGAGAATTAAACTTATTACGGTAGGGATTTCGGCTCATACGGGAAGCCGCCGGCAAAACGGCATAAATGCCATTCATTCCATGGGCAAGGCGATAGTTGCAATCAGTGCAATGGAATTTGAATCCGCTAAAGAGCCATTTTTTGAATTTGGGTCGGCATTGAATTTTGCTCAAATTGATGGCGGCATCGCCATAAACATTGTGCCGGATAGGTGCGAGGCAAAAATTGATATACGAATTATTCCTTCCCAAAATAAAGAAAAAATATTGTCGCAAATTGAGGAGGTGTTAAATAGACTAAAAATAAAGGATAAATCTTTTGATTATAAGGTAGAGATAATGCAATCGTATGAACCATATCTTACAAATCCGCAAAATGAATTTGTTAAAATCTTGCAAAGAACCGCCGGCAAAATTTTGGGCAGAGACATTCCTTTGATAGCAAACGGGCAAAGGAGTGTGGGAAATGTAATCAGCCGCCTCGGTGTTCCGGTGATTAATGCCTTTGGTTGTGGCGGCGGCAATGTACACGCGCCAAATGAGTGGATTGATATTGAAACGGCTCCGCAGGTTTTTGAAATTTACAAAGAAACAATTTTGGCTTTTTGCAAAAGATGAATTTTTGCATTATCTACATTGTCAATGTAGATATTCTGAAATTATCTTTATTGGCAGTATTGATAATCCGCGTTTTAACAATGGGCTGTAAGCAGCAAGGTCTGCAAGGGCGGTTGGAATGCGTTATATTTTGATTAATTTAACCAGAATCGCGAATTATGTTGCCCGAGAATTCTTTGAGCAAAATCATTGATTATTTTTTCATCGCTTATTCAAGCCGGGAAATCCAGCGCGCGGGAATGGATTTTTTCGGGCTAAAAGAGGTTGGACGGTTGAGGGCGCTCAAAATGAATGAAGCGCAATACGCGCGGGAAAATATCCATTTATGAAAAATAAATACGCGACGAGGAACGAATATGGACTTTGCGAGCTTTTTGAGATTCTTTTGTTCGGGCGGTTGGATAAATTCGCTTTTGATGCGCCCAAAAAGGACATTGACAAACTTTCGCTGACCGATAATGAAATTGAGCGGCTTTGCCAAACCGGGATTGTGAACCGGATTTTTAGAAAATGGTTTCAGATGAATTGGCTTTACGAGGGCGATTCCAAACATTTTAAGGGAGCCACGCCGCGCCAGGAATTGGCCGGAATTTATCCGGATTTGGCAAGCGGCGGCGATTACTTTTCGGTTAAGCTTGAAAAGCAAAAGAATGGCTGGAAGGTTTTGCCATGCTATTATGCGAAAAATTTTTTGCAGCAAAATGGCGGGGTTTTTGAATTTGGCCGGCGGCGGCTGGAAAGCGGGGGAGCGGCATTGGTTGAGCCGCAACTTGATTGTGAGTTTGGCGCGTTTGTTGGAATGTTGAATTTGCTGGGTAGCTTTGACGCGGCCAAGCCGCTGAATGTTTTGATTGAGGCGGCGGCCGGCAATATCATACTGAATTCGGGAATCAATTTGGGCGAGGATGAGTTTTTCCGCTTGAAAGATAATTTTTATGAATGTCTTGTCTGGATTTTGGAGCATCATCCGCGGGGTGAAGATAATTTTTTGGATACCGATAAAGTGTTTTTCAACATCTGGAATGTTTTTTGCGGGGCCGACAAGGGATTGCTGCCGTTTACGGAATTGGTCGGAACTCGCGAATTTGACGAGAAGCGGGCGCAAAAGGACAAGGATTACCGCAAATCTCAAGAGGCGCTGTTTAAATTCGGGACGGCTTTTGACCGGTATTTTTTATTCCCGCTGGATCGTTATTTCGGGATGGCGGAAATCGTTTGGACGGAAAAAGAAACATTTATGGCCGATTTGGGAATGACAAACGAATTGTTGAAAAATAATTTTAAACTCAAACGGGAGAGCGGAAAACAAGATTTGTTAAACATTGATAATATGATGGCCGATATGCGCTATTTTTGGTTTTCCCCGCCGACAAGTTTCCGCTTGCTGGACTCGTTTTTTGAAAATTTCAAATAATGGGCGATCGTTTGGGGTGCGGCAATCCTCGGTCTTGACAATTAGTGTACTCGTGAGTATACTACTTACAAGTATATAAATTTAACATAAATAAGGTGAAATTTATCAATCGCGAACAAGAATTGAGGGCTTTGGAAGAAAAATGGGCGAGTAAAACCGCGCAGCTTTTTATTATCTATGGCAAGCGGCGCGTGGGCAAAACCGAGCTTATCAAACAATTTATCAAAGGTAAAAACGCAGTCTATTTTTTGGCAAGCCAGAGCACGGAAAAAGATCAATTGCAGAGTTTGGGTTGGGCGATCGGTGAGCAATTCGGCGATTCGGCATTGGCGCGCAATGGTTTTACCCAATGGCTTGATGTGTTTGAATATCTTAAAAAAAACATTAAAGAAAGGTTTATTTTGGCGATTGACGAATATCCATATTTGGCCGAGGCCGACAAGGCGGTTTCTTCGCTGTTCCAAAAAGGGTGGGATGAATTTTTGAAAGAATGCAATGTATTCCTCATCCTTTCGGGATCAAGCATCGCGATGATGGAAGCGGAAACTTTGATTTACAGCGCGCCGCTTTTTGGTCGGCGCACCGGCCAGTTATTGTTAAAGCCGCTTGCATTCCGGTCAAGTTGGCAATTTTTTCCCGACAAAAGCTTTAATGATTTTCTGGGAATATACGCGATAACCGGCGGGATGCCGGCTTATTTGGCGGAATTCAATCCCAAAATTTCAATTGAGGACAATGTTTTGGGTAAAATATTTTTGCCGACCGCTTATCTTTTCAATGAGGTCGATTTCATCCTTCGGCAAGAATTGCGGGAGCCAAAGAATTATATGGCGATTTTGAAGGCGGTGGCGTTCGGAAGAACAAAACTGGGCAATATCGTCAATGAAACCGGGCTTGATAAAAGTTTGACGAATAAATATCTCTCGGTTTTGGAAAGGTTGCAGATCGTGGAAAGGGAATTTTCGGTTACCGAATCACCGGCAGTAAAATCGCGGAAGGGATTGTATAAGCTTTGTGATAATTTTGTCCGTTTTTGGTTCCAGTATGTTTATTTATACAAAAGCGATTTGGAAATCGGCCGCAATGATGAACCGTTAAGAAAAATGAAAGAAAATTTTTCCGTGCTGGAATCAATCGCGTATGAAGATGTTTGCCGTGAGTTGGTGCGCGACTTTGAAAACAGCATGTTTTATTTTGAGCGAGTGGGGAAATGGTGGGATAAAAATGAAGAAATTGATGTCGTGGCGCTTAATTCGGAGACGAAGGAAATTCTTTTTGGCGAGGCCAAATGGTCGCAAAAAATGATTGGCGTTGATATTTACGAAAATCTGAAAAAAAAGGCACGACTGGTTGATTGGAATTTTGGGAAAAGAAAAGAATATTACGCGTTGTTTTCCAAAAGCGGATTCACCAAAGATATGATCGCATTGGCGAAAAAGGAAAATGTTAAGTTGATTCATCGGAACAAATTAATTTTGTAATTATGAAAAACGTAATTATTCCAAACCAAAAAAAATTTGACACGAAATTGAAGGCGATTGCCGCCGGCGGAACGGATAATTTGCATATCAGGATGGATTTTGACGGGACGATAACCAAGGCGATTGTGGACGGGAAAATCGTGCCGTCGCTGATTTCGGTTTTGCGCGACGAGGATTTTTTGGGCGCGGATTATTCGCAAAAGGCGCACATGTTTTATGACAAATATCACGCGATTGAAATTGATCCGAATGTTTCAAATGAGGACAAAAAAATTGCGATGCGCGAGTGGTGGCAAACGCATTTTGATTTGTTGATTCAAAAAGGGTTTTCCAAATTACATATTGAGAGGGCGTTGCAAAGCGCGCGCATCCGGTTGCGCGAGGGGTTTGCGGAATTTGCGGCAATGTTGGCAAAAAACAAAATTCCGTTGGTGATAATGTCGTGTAGCGGAATGGGCGCGGATATGATCAAAATGGTGTTGGAGAAAAATAATGTTTTGTTTGACAATATGCATATCGTCACCAATCAATACGAATGGAACGATGAAGGCGTTGCGGTGGCGATAAAAGAACCGATTGTCCATACGCTCAATAAAGATGAGGAATCAATCAAACGAATGCCAGAGGCATATGAAGCAATAAAAAATCGTCCCAATGTTTTGCTGATAACCGATTCGGTCGCTGATATCACGATGGCTCACGGCGCAAAAATTGAAAATCTTTTGTCGTTTGGATTCTTGAACACCAATATTGATAAACAGATGGAATCATTCAAAGAAACTTTTGACGCGGTTTTGTTGAACGACGCGCCAATGGATTTTTTAAATGAAACTTTGAAAAAAATTTGTAAAGAATTGTAATTTTTTAAATTTATGTTATCAACAAACAAGATTATTAAAGGTGATAATATGGCGAAGACAAATAGGAGGGCGGCCATTCTTGCTTTGGCGTTTGGCCAGGGCGCGAATGGAACGCCGGGGAAAAGCAATGAGGCGTTGGCGGCGGTTGTTAAAAAGTTTCACGAAGAAAACGGTTTTCCAATGTTTTTGCAATGGGAAATTGCCGATTGCATCTCCAAATTAATCAAAGCAGATAGGGATTTGGTGGTGCGCAAGCATCGTGCCGAAGATAAGTATCTGGATACTTACGAAGTGATTGCGCAAGCATGGGAATTCGCAAAGCGACACGATATAAAAAAAGTGATTGTGGCGGCGCATCCGGATCATATGAAACGGTGCGTTATGGTGGCGAAAAAGATTGGCTTCATCGTTGAAGAAGCAGACACTTTGAGCGTGCCTTATGACGAACAATCTGTGCAAGAATGGACAAGGAACAAGAAATTTTTTACCGAACAATATGAACCGAAGGCGATGGAATATTATCGCAAGCTTGGTTATATTGATTAGCGCGGCATTTTTGCTTCGCTTTTATTTTTTAGGAATGGTAAAGAAATTAAAAGATTATGGATGAGCTGATTGATATTTTTGATGAGAATGACAATTTGGTGGGGCGGGCGATGAAGAGCGAGGCCTGGGTTAAGGGGTGGTGGCACCGCGGGGCGCGGGTGTTGATTTATAATTCAAGAGGCGAAATTTTCACGCAATTGCGGTCGGTTACAAAAGAATTGCATCCAGGCAAGTGGGATGTCGGTGTTGCCGGCCATGTCGGCGCGGGCGAATCCTATATCTCTGCGGCGCTTCGGGAAACGGCCGAGGAGGCGGGGCTTAATTTTTGCGAGAATGATTTGGAATTGTTGATGTCCGATACCTTTGAAAAGAATTTGGATGGAATGATTGAGAAAGTTTTTACCCGCACATATTTCGCGCGGTTTGACGGCACCGAAAGCGAGATAAAAATCCAAGAGGAAGAAGTGCAAACATTCAAATTTATGAATGCCGACGAATTGGAAGCGGAGAGGAAAAAGTTTCCGGAAAAATTTATGCCGCACACCGAAAAGTACTGGTCGGAAGTGATTGGCAGCGTCAAAAAGCGATTTGGAATTGGCGAGTGAATAAAAAAAAGGCTACAGGCAATAAATTTATCGTGCTGAGCCAGTTTTGCAAACAAGGTTGAAACAACCGATGAGCTTCGCCCTCTTTTTTGCGGGAATTAAGCGAAATAATCCCCGATGTGTTTCAAGGATTTGCATAGCGCGGCGCAAATCTCTAATGTTTGTGAGGATGCCATTGTGAAGCGGGAGGATTACGCCGTCATGCCCATTTTCTTTAAGAGCTTTGCATATGAACGCGATAGTGGCCGCGCCCGAAAGATCAAATTTATATTTATTTGGTGTCATACAAACCACGGTGTTATGATAAATTATAATTATAATTTTGTCAAGGTTTAAGAAAATAATAATTTTTGCTATGGTTGAGGCGGGGAGGGATACAAATGCGGGTGTTTGAGGAGGTCTAACCTCTGCGAGTACGCTGAGGATAGACCTCCTCAAACCACAATGCCGGTTTTTTTGTTTGAAAATTGTTAAATTGAAAATTCATTGGAAATTGGTAATTGGAAATTGAAAATTATGAATACTTCGGAAATAAGAAAAAAATATCTTGACTATTTTAAGAAACAAGAGCACGCAATAATACCGTCCTGTGGCCTGGTGCCGGATAACGATCCGAGCACTTTGTTCACTTCGGCGGGGATGCAGGCGATGATTCCTTATTTGCTGGGGGAAAGCCATCCGCTTGGGACGCGGATTGCCAATTCGCAGAAGTGTTTGCGCACGCAGGATATTGATGAGGTGGGGGACAATCGCCATACCACTTTTTTTGAAATGCTGGGTAATTGGTCGCTGAATGATTATTTTAAAATTGAACAGTTGGGTTGGATGTTTGAATTTTTAACCAAGGAGATCGGTTTGAATCCGAAAAATATTTATGTCACCGCGTTTCGCGGTTTGCCGGAATTGGGAATTCCCAAAGATGAAAAAACCGCTAATATCTGGAAGAAATTATTTGTTGATGCGGGAATGGATGCCAAAGATGTTGATTCCGCGGAAACAAATGGAATGCAAGGTGGGCGGATTTTTTATTATAACGAGAAAAAAAATTGGTGGTCGCGATCCGGAACTCCCGACAAAATGCCCGAAGGGGAGTTGGGCGGACCGGATTCGGAAATTTTTTGGGATTTTGGCGCGGAGTTGAAGCTGCACGAAAAATCGCAATGGCGCGATTTGCCGTGCCACATTAATTGCGATTGCGGCCGGTTTTTGGAAATCGGCAACGATGTGTTTATGGAATATGTGAAGCGCGCGGGCAAAGTGGAAAAAATGGAACGACACAATGTTGATTTTGGCGGGGGATTGGAGCGAATTGCCGCGGCCTCAAACAATGACCCGGATGTTTTTAAAATTGATTTGTTCGCGCCGGCTATCAATACGCTGGAACAATTGTCGGGCAAGAGATATGGCGATGACGCGAAAACCACCGGCGCGATGCGGGTGATTGCCGATCATATCCGTTCGGCGGTGTTTTTGATCGCGGATGGCGTGTTGCCGTCAAATAAAGCGCAGGGATATTTCACTCGGAGATTGGTGCGTCGTGCGATAGTCAAAGGCCAGCAATTGGGAATTGAAAAAAACTTTCTGGCCGAACTTGCAAGTACTTATTTAAATACTTATTCAAATATGTACCAATTGCCGGCCGAAATTATTAAAGCCGAGCTGGAAAAAGAAGAAATCAAATTTAGAAAAACATTAAGCGAGGGGTTAAGAGAGTTTGATAAATTAGTCAAAGAGGCGATTGATGGGCTGAGCGGGAAGCAATTGTTTGATCTTTATCAGAGTTTTGGATTTCCATTGGAATTGAGTTTGGAACTTGCTCAAGAAAAAAATATTAATATTGCCGCGGGCGCGGAAAGTGATTTTGAAAATAATTTAAAACAACATCAAGAATTGTCGCGCACGGCCAGCGCGGGAATGTTTAAGGGGGGATTGGCCGATGATGGCGAAAAAACCACGCGGTTGCATACGGCGGCGCATTTGATGCTGGCGGCGTTGCGGCAGGTTTTGGGCGGGCATGTTTTGCAGAGGGGTTCAAACATTACTGCCGAGAGATTGCGGTTTGATTTTTCCCATCCCGAGAAAATGACGCCGGATCAAATTAAGCAGGTTGAAGATATCGTCAATGGAAAAATTGCCGAGCATATTATGGTTATCAAAAATGAAATGAGTTTGGATGAGGCGCGCGCAAGCGGAGCGATGGGGGTGTTCGGTTCAAAATACGGCGAACGGGTTACGGTTTATGCCATTGGCGATTTTTCCAAGGAAATTTGCGGCGGGCCGCACGCAGAAAATACCGGCGGTCTCGGTCGCTTCAAGATTGTTAAAGAAGAGTCGTCGGCGGCGGGTGTGCGCCGCATTAAGGCAATTTTGGAATAATTTTTCACAGGTGCGGTTGCGTTGTTTGGCAAACTTGGTAAAATAAAGGTAGTAAATAATTGATTCCCGTCATTGGGAGGAAAATAACAAATTTATGGACAAAAAAACAATGTATTACGTAATCGCGGGGGTGGTTTTGGTTTTGGTTGTCGGAATAATTATTGCGATGCAAGGCGGGAATAACATTCCGGCAACCGTTGATAATTCTCCATTGATTACAAAACAGCCGGTAAAATCGGAAAGCGAGGTTAACAAAGCCATTGCCAAGGAATTGAATTTGAGCGAAGGTGAATTGCCGTTGCGGATAACGATGGATGACAATGGTCAAACCGCGTCATTGACTCCCGGGAAAAATCTCACCGTGATGCTGGGTGCCGAGTATGATTGGACGATTTCCACCAGCGACGACAAGGTCTTGGCAAAAAGAAATATGAATTTGAACGATGCGCGGGTGCAGGCGGTGTACCAATTGGTGGGCGAGGGAAAAGCGATATTGAGCGCTCAGGGAAAATGCAAAAGTGGCTCCCAATGCGTCGCGCCGACCGCGAATTTTGTTTTAAATGTTGAGGGCGTGATCAGCGAGAATGTCGCTCCCGCGGATTTGGTGAAGTAGTTTGAATTGCAATATTTTCAAAAAACGGCTTTAACGGCCGTTTTTGGCAAAATGAAAATAAATATCGGCACGAAAAACGAAATTAAAACGGGTGCGTTGCGGGAAATTATCGCCGGCTATGATTTTTTGAAAAACGCGGCGGTTGAAGGGATTGATGTCGGTTCCAATGTTGCCGACCAGCCGAGGAGTTTGGAAGAGACCGTTCGCGGCGCGAAGAATCGCGCGCAAGCCGCGTTCAATGATTGCGATTTGAGCGCAGGGATTGAGGATGGCTTGATGGCGGTTCCCGGATGCCTCACCGGCTATATGAATGTGACCGTCGTCGCTTTTTATGACGGTGCGCATTATTATTGCGGGCTTTCATCGGCCTTTGAATATCCGCCCGATGCGATTGAATTGGTTAAAGGCGGACTGGATATTAATCAAGCGTTTTATAAAATGAAGTTAACCGATAATCCCAAGATTGGCTCGGCGCAGGGCGCGGTGGGCATATTAACGAAGGGACGCTGGCGCCGCAAGGATACGATTCAACAGGCGATTACCGCGGCATTAATCCAGCTTGAGAACAAACCATTATATCAATAGTCATTATGAGTAAATTAGCCATCTTCATTATTTTTTCGGCGGTAATGCTGACTTTGATTTTGGTGGAAATTATTCCGCAAATGATAATTCCCAAATATGATTTTGAAACGGTTTTTGTCAAAAAACCGAAAATAGAAAAAATTAATTACAAAATTGAGAAAATTACCGACACGGATTGCCGCCGGGATTCCGAATGTGCAACACCCGAAGAATATTTATTGATGTCGCGCTGTCCGTTTGCCTCCAAATGCATAGATGGTAAATGCGCGGTGGTTTGTCCGGATTTTTAATATCGGGCAAGCGGCGAAACGAACAGCCACTCTTTAATTTAATACAATGGGTTGGAGGATGATGACATGTTGTATCGTACAAACAATATAGAGATGGGAGATATTTTCTTTCTTATTGGTTTGGGCGAAATAGATTCCATCACGATTTGGAAGAACGGGAGAAGAGACGTGTGTATCATTGGGGCGACCGTGAGCGTAAGAGACGCAGTGGTGTGCCTTAGTTCTTTACTTGCGGGGAAAATAAAATATAAATCATCGGAGATTGAATCGGTAGAATATAATTTGCGATAAATTTGTCATCAAAAGATCTGATGGCTTTTTTTATAAAAAATCCCCTCCGAGAGGAGGGGATTGGGTTTGCGATTTTACTTGGTGGCTTGAGCCATTACCGCTTTGAACAGCTCGGGGTTGGTCGCGCTCAATTGCGACAATATTTTGCGGTCAAGGATGATATTGCGTTTTTTCAGGGCGCCCATAAATTGGCTGTAATTCGTGCCGTTGGCGCGGCAGATGCCGTTGATGTGGATGTTCCACAAGGCGCGGTTGTCGCGTTTTTTAACTTTGCGGTCGCGATAATTATAGCTCAACGCTTTCATCATCGCTTGCTTGGCCGCGGCCAGCTTGGATTTGCGGCCCCATTTGAATCCTTTGGTGTATTCAATTATATTCGCCCGGCGCTTGTGATGCAGGGTTCCTCGTTTTACTCTTGGCATATTCTTTACTTTTGACTGTTAACTTATGACTTTTAACAAAATTCCAATCTTGTTAAAAGTTAAAGGTGAATAGTTAATGGTTATTTAATCAGCAGTTTTCGGATTTTTTTGGCTTCGGATTCGTTGAGCGGCACCCATTTGCGGCCGGCGCGAACTTGGTTGCCGGTCATCTTTGAGCGCAAGTGGCACGCGCCGGTCGCCCGGTGCATGATTTTCCCGTTTTTGGTGATCTTGAACCTCTTGGTGATTGATTTTCTAGTTTTCATTATTTTGCCCGATTTTGAATTTAGAATCTTCGTATTTTGTTTGAAAATTGAAAATTGAAAATTGAAAATTATTTTTCTTACCCTTTTGAGACAATCATATTAAATCCGCCCATCTCTCTTTTCAGTTCTTTGTCAATTTTGTAGGGGGTTAATTTTTTCAGTATTTCCAGAAATTGCTCCACTTTTTCTTTTGAAAGGTTGCCGAACGCTTTTTCCCGGCCGCGCAACCGCAATTCAATTTTAACGCGGTCGCCTTTTTTCAAAAATTTATCCGCCGCGATCGCCCGGGTTTCCATATCGTGAGGGGAAATGTTGTAGGTGAGGCGGATGCCTTTCACCTCGCTGGTGCGGGTGGGTTTTTCTTTTTTTTGCAACGCGTAAAGGTATTTGCCGAATTCGGTGATTTTGGCCACCGGCGGCACCACTTTGTCGGTGACTTGCACCAAATCCAAGTGCCGCGCCCAGGCCATTTCCAGCGCTTCCTTCAATGAAACGACGCCCACTTGGAGATCGTTTTCATCAATCAGCCGCACTTGAGTTGCCCGTATTTGGTTGTTGATCGGTGGTTTTTTGAACACTAATTTTATTTTACAAAGTGGAGACGACGGGACTTGAACCCGTATCTGAAAAATCGTGCCGCGCGTTCTCTACAAGCTTAGTCGGGTTTGTTTGAGAACCCGGGATAGAAACCTGACAAAATTCCCGGATTCTTTGCCTAATTTGTTTCGGACTTACCTTCAAGGCGGAAAGAAAATCCTATCTCCAATAGGTTATGCCCGATAAATTTGATGGAGAATCCGTCTATCGGACAGAGTTAGCCAGCTGTTAGGCGTAGACTAATTCAGGTGCGCTAAATGCGAATGATTTGGCACTTTTGAAGTTTGCCGGTTTTGACAAGATCCGACTACTTGGCTTGCGATCGCGAAGCCGGTTTCCCATCGAAGCCGTGCATCCCCGTGAAACATAAACTCGAATATCAAAGCTCGAATATTCGAAACAAATCCGAAGGTTCAAATTTTAAAATGACTGAAACGGAATTCCGTTTTGAACATTTAAATTTTGGTCATTCGTGCTTGTTTCGGATTTCGAACATTCGGACTTCGGGTTTATGTTCTGCCCATGGTGCGGCCGATTTCCCGTTCAACTTCGCGCTTTTTTAGCGTTTCGCGCTTGTCAAACTTCTTTTTGCCGCGGCCAACCCCAAATTCCAGCTTGATCTTGCCGGAGCCCTCGTAACGCTGTTTAGTATATAACCGAAGGGGGATAAAAGTCAAGCCCTTTTGGCTCGCAATTCCGTTCAATTGCTGAATCTCATGTTTGCGCAAAAGCAGTTTGCGGTCGCGCTGTTCGTGGTAATCCGCGCCGGCGTTGGCGGGCTGGTAGGCGGGGATTTTGGCGCCAACCCAAAAAACCCCGTCGGGTTTGACGATCACATACGATCCGGCCAGGGACAATCCACGCGTTTTGATGGACTTGGCCTCCTGCCCGTTCAACACCACGCCGGCCTCAAATTTCTCCTCAATAATATAATTGAACCCGGCTTTCTTATTTTCGGCAAATACTTTCATAATATCGTTTTAATCTTGCTTTATTGTAGCCGAAAACCCCAAAATAGGTTAGCCCTTGACAAAAAAATTGATTATGGTATAAAGCAACCATGAAGACATGGGCAGTGGTGCTGCTAATTTTTCTCTGCGCTACGGGATCTGTGCAAGCAATGGAGGGAGTTCCTCCGTTGGTAACAATTGTAAAGAATATTTCCATTGATGAATCAATGGCTATGGGATTAGTACTCGCTTAACTTAATTTTGAACCTTGTATTTAAAAACACTCCTTGCATCTTTCACGGTGAATTTCCAGTTGATTTTGGATTTTTTGGCGTTTCTTTGTTTTTGCCAGCGGCGTAATCT